>WNFO01000736.1_pt1 | contig 24390 bp, 22 predicted proteins | sample 5400251 | NCBI WGS metagenome assembly WNFO01 (sample SAMN13153354, study PRJNA577476) | soil metagenome | isolation source: 100 cm saprolite under Madrone tree | place: USA:California | collected 2016-06-14
GAGGTACAACCCGCGGTTGCGCCCTGGTCGCGCGTGGCGCGGCGCATCCGCGTGCCGCTGAGCTTCGCCTTCGCGGTTGCCTACGTTTGGCTCGCCCGCCCAACGCGAACTTCGCTGCTGGCCGGCGGCTTGCTTCTACTTCCCGGATTGCTGCTGCGCGGACTTGCCTCCGGTCACGTGCAAAAAGACAAACAGCTCACTACCAGCGGACCGTACGCCTACACGCGCAATCCTCTCTACCTCGGCTCGCTGATACTGGCGGCCGGATTTATTATCGCCGCGCGCAGTTGGTGGATCCCCGCGATCCTGCTCGTGATGTTCCTTGTGATCTATATTCCCGTAATTGCCGGAGAAGAACGTTATCTTCGTAAGACATTTCCCGAATATGACGACTATGTGCGCAATGTGCCGCGCTTCGCGATGCGTCTGACGCGATACGGCAACCAGCGCGGCGAGTTCTCCTCTGCGCGTTATTGGAAACACCGGGAATACAACGCAGTCGTCGGATGCGTAATTGTGCTCACCATTCTGGTTATGAAGTTAGTCTTGTGGCCCGCAACCTAGAGTAGAGGCGCGGCAACGCCGCGTCTCCGACGGTAGCGGCATCGCCGATCGCGGTGGAGACGGGGCAAGCCCTGTCTCTACTCAATATTTTTATTCTGCTGGACGAGCGCGAGCGCTCCCGCTTGGACATCGGCATCATCCCCGAAACCGGGCAGCCAGTCCACTTCGGGCTCGCGACGGAACCAGGTCATCTGACGCTTGGCATAGTTGCGATGTGCCTGCTGAGCCGCTTCCAGAGCCTGTTTGCGGTCGATCTCACCGCGCAGCACTTGCATTGCTGGCTTGTACCCGAGCGATGTAAGGGGCCGCGCTGCATCGCCATATCTCTTTCGTAGCTGTTCAGTCTCGGCGATCAACCCTCGCTCGAACATCTTCGCCGCGCGCTGATTGATGCGCGCGTAGAGTGCCTCGCGCTCCGGATTGAGCCCGAGACGCAGGATGCGGAATCCACGCAAGGGCTCGCGGCCTTCTTCCCAAAGCTCCGTCATGGGCCGGCGCGAAGCCAGGCACACCTCAATAGCGCGAATCACCTTGGGTAGATCATTCGCATGAATGCGCACCGCGGCGGAAGAATCGAGACGGCGCAGAATCCGATGCAGGCGTTCTGGACCACCCGCTTCGACGCGCTGGCGCAGGTTGTTACGCAGTTCTTCCGAGCGTTGCGGGCCGACGAATATTCCTTCGAGCAAGGCGCGCAGATAGAGTCCAGTGCCTCCGCTGACGATTGGTAAGCGGCTTCGCCCTGAGATTTCGCCTAGAATCTGCCGTGCTTGGCGCGCGTATTCTCCGGCGGTGACGTTAGCGTTGGGATCGACAAAATCGAGCAAGTGATGCGGGACTTCAGCGCGTTCAGCGGAGCTCGGCTTGGCGGTGCCAATTTCAAAATCGCGGTACATTGCGACCGAATCGCAGTTGACGATTTCACCGTCGAAGTGGCGTGCAATCGTCAGCGCCAGCGCAGTCTTCCCGCTTGCGGTGGGGCCGAGCACCGCGACCAGCAGCGGTTCACGAGGCAGCAACGTTAGCGCATGCTCCAATTGATGTACGACCAGTAACGGACCAGCGTCAGGATCAGCAGCATGATCGCGATCAGAAGCAGTCCAGTCGCTTCGGCGGCGTAGGCGTGATGACGGTGCCGGTGCCTATCCTCTGAAACGGGCTTGGGGGCGGGGGTGGCCACGCCGATATTGTATCTCCTTCCGGTGCGATCCCGAGCCTGCTTGCAGCGACGAAAATCCCATTCTGCGTGGGTGTACACTTACGGGCGCGAAGTTATGCTGACGCCACCATCCAGCAGCGAAGCGAGGCTTGTGCGTTTTGCTGTCTTCGAAGTGGACCTGGCGGCTGGAGAACTCCGCAAGAACGGCGCTCGGTTGCGCTTGCAGGAACAACCTTTTCAGGTGCTCGCCGTTCTGCTGGAAAACGCCGGTCGCGTGGTTACGCGCGAAGACTTGCGGCAGAAGATCTGGCCTGCCGACACCTTCGTCGACTTCGATCACAGCCTGAATACGGCCGTGAACAAGATTCGCGAGGCGCTGGGCGATTCCGCTTCCAGTCCGCGTTTTGTCGAAACCTTGGCCCGCCGCGGATACCGCTTCATTGCGCCGGTGAATGGCGTGGAAGCGCTTGCGGCGAAGTCTCCCGACGCGGCGGCGAGCGACTCGGCGTCTGGGATGGGAATCGCGCTCCTCCCCGGACTGCACGTTCCCGCTCCGCATCGCGGAATGGTGCGCGCTTTGTTTGCGCTGATCCAGGTTATGTATCTCGCTTTTTATGTGAATGCGCTTCACCATCTGAGCGATGTGGATCGGGTAGCCACCGGCTCGCTGCCGGAAAGGGGCGCTCGCCTGATCGTGATCGCCGTGCTGGTTACGGGCGCTACTGGTATCCCGTTGCGGTTTTATCTGCTGTCGGCGGTCGGATTCGATTTTCGCAAGCTGGGAGAGACTTTTCGGCGGCTGTTTCCGGTCGTCCTTGCCATGGACCAGCTGTGGGCGATCGCTCCGTTTCTGCTTCTGCCGAAGATCGGGATTGGACTCGCCTTCGCCGCCACGGCGGCTTTGCTGTATGTGCCCTTCTCGGAGAGAACGCTGGTGCGGATGGCGTATCCGATGGGCCGCTAGAATCCGGGGGGTACCCCCTCCCCCTCGGTCTTCTGGAATCATGGATTTAGCTAGGGAACTCCTCGTAAAATATAGATTCCAGGTAGTTTATACGTAAAATCCAGACAACATTGGAGTTAGCTAATATTTTTGGACGCCTGAAGCCTATTTTCGGACCCAAAAGAGCTGCGATACCGCAAGGCAAGGCAAAATATAGATTTCAAAGAACTTATGGGCAATTCTATAGCCCGTTGGGCCATAGCTCATTTTCTATTATAGCTCCGATGTCAACAAGGTTCGTCGGAGTGGTTGAAGGTGGTTGCAGATCGCGGTTGCAAAGATCGTGAATTTCAAGCTGGCGGTTTTTGGGGGTCCTGGGCGCGGCAGGCGTTTGGATCGTTCGGAAAATCCACAAACAATTTTACGTTCACGAGTTTAGCCAGATCGCGGAAGGCTTCGCGCGCGTGCAGGTTGCATTCGTCCATCATCTGGCCCGGGAGTGGCCGAATTGCGAAACCGATGACGGGAGGTTCTACTGGGAATCTATTGAAGGGGTTGTCATCGTCGGGCTTGCCGGCGAGGAAAAACCCAGATCCGGCGAGCGTGTCCACGCTATAGCGCAGGGAAACAACGGTCACGTAGTCCTTCTCGGTTGAAGCGGCGGGGGGATACGCCGCGCCAGCGCGACTCCGTTCCGTGGAAGTGGCCACATAGGCCTCGGGCTTGGGCAGCCGGATGGCGTACCGGTCGGAAGCGCTGAGCGCATGCTGAACGCCCTGGGCATCAATTTTCGCTTGTAGGACGTTGGCATCGATGTTGGGATTGCTGCTGCGGGCCACTGTCGGCAGTGCGAGTTCGTAAATCCCTGCGGGTAGAGACGCGGCTTGCCGCGTTTGAGACGGGGCAAGCCCCGTCTCTACCACCAGATCGTGATGGCTTTTGGTCTTGGGCGCGAACGCGAAAACGTGGTTCGCATCGTTTGGATCCGGAGCGAAAGCCCAGGGGCCTTCAAAGGTCACCAAAACCACTTTCTGCGCGCGCTGGTGATATTCGGTGACGGCTATCAGGAGAAGGCCAGCCAGAATCAGAAGAGCGAGCGGACTGCGAAGCCAGCTTCTCATTTTTGCTTCTCTTGAAGAGAGGGCACTTGCCGTGGCATCAGCCGTGCCCTCGAATTAGTTGCGAATATCAGTTGCTCACGATGATCGGACCCTTGCAAGTCCCCGTGTGCAGGGCTGCTTGGACATTGTTGGTGGTGGTAATCAGGGCTAGGACAATCCCGGCCAGCAGAAGTAGACGTTTCATTGGCTTCCTCCTTCGAGGTGGAAACTCGCTCACTATACATCTGAGTGTTCGCGGGCTTAGTTCTCAAAAAACTAGAGGTTCTTTGTGAGCAGAAAAGCCGCTCAACAGGTTAGGGGTGAGCCGTGCGCGGGGTCGACTAGCATTCCGCGAGTAGGAGCGCACTACATCAGAAAATAGCGGGGCGGAAAATAGTTTTCCGCCCCGGTGACCAGCGCGCGTCTCGTTGTCCGAAACTAGTGGCTTCAGGGGCCAGGCGTGCCGAAGACGACCGGCGCCTTGCAGCCGGTCCCCGCGACGTGGAAGAAATACATTGCAGCTATCAACTCCCGCGCAGTACGTTGAGCAAAGTTGCTGCCGAGAGAGAGGCCCAGATAGTCCGCGTGAATCCCACTCACTATGCCGGCATTTTGGGTATCCGCGAAGTTCCCACTTGCTAAAGCAACGACCCGTTCTAGGGGAGAAGTCCAGTTCACTCCGGCCTTGGCGGCGCGTGCTCTTTGAGGGTCGGTATTGTGGCAACTATCGGCATCACCCGGAAAATCCACATACAAGGACACGCCCAGGAGTTTGACTGTGTCGCGGAATGCTTCGCGGGAGTGGATACTACACCGGTCAGCAGGATCGTCCAGCGTGGCCGGCTCAATGATGAAGCTAATGGTTGGAGTGTCCACCTGAAGCAGCAGGGGGTTGAAGGTTCCTGCATCGGGCGTACCCGACACCGAGAATCCGTTCAGGCTGCTCGCGTTGTAAACCAGCGACACGGCGGTGACGTAATTCTGTTCGGCGGTGGGAGGATAAGTATCACCAAACCTGCTGCGAACGCGTTTCGCTGCCACGAATGAGTTAGGCCGTGGCAGGCGAATAGCATAGCGACCGGATTTGTTGTCGAGGGCGCTTTGGACGTTCTTGGGATCAATCTTGGCCTGCGCAAAGCTGGGATCGAGGGAGCCGCCTGCAGGTGCCCCGTTGTACCCGGGAACGGACAGGTCATACACTCCAGCGGTCAGGTTTGCATTGTTGGAAGCCGCTACGTTGAGATCTCGGTGGTTCTTTGTTTTCGGCGCGAGCGCGAGAATACTGTTGGCGTTCTTCGGATCTGACACGATTGCCCAGGGTCCCTCGAAGACGACGAAGACCTTCTCCATCGCGATCGCTGCCTTGGGGGCAACCGATGGTGCTGGGTTTGCTTGTTTGGATTGCTCGCAATTGACAAGGATGATTGCCGCCAGAAAAACGCTGGCAATTGCAACCTGCTTGCCGAAGAAGTGGCCGCGGCTATTCATAGGGTCTGCTCTCCTGTTTCTTGGGAGTTATGAAGCCGTATTATCTTCTGCAGCTGAGGCCACAATTTTTATTGACACCTTGGGCAAACAGCCAAACACTCACGGCCGGCCGTAGGCGGCAAATGCCGACCAGTAGTAAGGGTGTGCGGTGCGCGGACTGGAAAGCATTTTCCGAGAAGTCAGACGGATCGCGTCGGAGACGGGCTGGCCTGAGAGCGCGTTGCGGTAAAAGTCCTCCACGAACGCTCGCGCCTCCACCGAATCCACGGCCCACCGGCTCGCGACCACATGCGGCACACCGGCGCGTAGAAGAGCTTCCGTAATGCTGTTGAATCCACTCGAACCTCCGCTACCGGAGGCGGTGCTGCACGCGGAAAGAACCGCTAATTGCATGCTCGGTAACTTGAGCCGTCGAAGAGCATCGGCATCGAGCAAGAGTGGAGTATTGGTGCGCGCCTCACCGTTCAGCAACATCAGTCCTGCTTTGTCAGGCGTGGAAAGCGAGTGCCCGGCAAAATGGAACACCGCCGCTGCGGGTAACTCGTTCCGGACGGCGTTGAAGGTCGCTTCCCCACCCTTGAGGACGCTCACCGAATGAAAACCGCTGGCGACCGTGTCGGCCTCAGCGCCGACGTCCGGCAAAGGAATGAGTCCATCAGCCGTGGAAGAGGCTGTGCTGCCGACGACCAGGGCCGACAAGTCCGCCGAGATAGGGCCAACGTCGCGCAACCTCGCATCCGAATCCTGCCCAAGAGAGTGAACAATGGGCCAACGCTCGATCAAGTAGTGTCCGTTCGAATCCAGGAGCGCTTCAAACGGTACTCGCGCCAGTGTTCCTCCCGCCTCAATCACAACCGTGCGCCCCGGCACCAGTCGCCCTTGCACCGGAGCAATCAAGGACTCATACAGGCTGTGAGCGTCCCGGCGCAGGGCGCTGAGTTCGGACTTGGGATCCGAAGACAAATCGCTGAACCTCGCCGCCAGCTCCTGCAGTTCCTGAGTTGCTTTGGGAATCCATTCTGCGCTTACGCCGCGATCGTCGTACATCCAGATGGCGAGGCCGCCCGGCAGCAGCGCATAGGCGAGTACGGTTTCCCGCGCCAGAAGAGGCAGGCGAGGCGCCAGGCCGGATGGAACCGGCATGGGCGGATTGGCCCGTGGGCGGTGGGGACTCGGATTCGTGCCCACTCGCTGGGACGCCCCCAGATACCACTCATACATTTCAAGCGCTTGTTGCGAACGGCCCTGAGCTAACTCCGCTTCAGCCAAGGAGAGATAAATGGGAGCCGCAATTTTGCTCCAGCTCATGCGCTCTTTATCGGAGCGGAGGGATGCTAGGCTCTGTTCCGCCAATGCTAGCGCCGGACGCAATGCCTGTTCGGCGTCCGCGTGGCGGTGCAGACGCAACTGCAATTCGCCGAGCGTGAAATAAAACATCTGAACGAGATAGTTGTTCGAAAGTGGCCGGACTTGGTCCTGGATAGACGTTAGCCGCGCAATGGCGTCGTCGAACCGGCCCAGGCGTGATTCGAGTCGGGCGGTCCGAATTTCGTTCTCAAGGCTGCGGTTGCGGCTCGCATCAGTCCGTGGGGCCAGTGCGAAAAGCCGAGCTGCTTCTGCGTATTGCTGTTCGGCCTGACGGAGTTGCTGGTTCGCCGTCGCCGCGTCGGCCATCGCCTTATGAGCCATGGCGCGGTAGAGCAAGTCCTCATCGGAGTCGATCAATGCAACCGCTTCTTGCCACGCAGCCACACGCAAATTCGCCCGGTCGCCCGCCTCGGATATGTAAGCCAGGGCCTCGTACAAGGCATACCCGCGCTTTGCGGGAAACGGTCCTGACCAGTAGCGTTGCAAACCTGCAATGTCCAGCTTCAACGCATTATCTGAATCGCCCGTTTGGAGTCCATCCCAGATCACAAAACTCAGGGCTCGTAAGTAAAGCGCTCCGTACTGAGTGGTTTTCGCTTGCTCCATCGCGCCAAGTGCAGCTCTTTCCTCAGCGCCAAGATCGCCCATCAAGCCGGAACACACGCTCTTTTCAAGGCCAAGCTGAATCTGCAGCCATGGAAACGAATATCGTTCGGATTCCACCAGGGCCGCACTCGCTTGCCGCCGGCATGCCTCACTCTGACGCTCGATCTGGGCAGCGAAAGTCTGCTCGAACTGGGCCCGCAGCGACGCCGCCACGTTGTCGGAGGCGCGAAACAAACGGTAAGCGCGGACACTCTGCTCGGTGGCAATATCGTACTCCCCCGCCTCGTTGGCTTTGACCGCACGGGCGAGCGCCGCAACCGCTGATGGAAAATCTGCTGAAGGAGATCCCCGCAGAAGGTCAGAGAGCCAGCGGTCGTTGTGTTGCTGGCTGGTCAGGTCCGCCAAAAAAAAAAGCGCCTGCCGGGCGGCAGGATCGGCCTTGGAGGCCGTCTCCGGATAGGCTTGCGGCAACCAGGAGCTGACGGCGTCGTTCAAATACTCTTCGATGCGCTGATCCACTTCCGCGCGGAGATTCGGGTTGCCGGCGGACAGCACCAACTGCGCGGGCGACAGGAGCGGCGTGGCATGACTCTGGTCGTGTTTCTTCAGCTTCGCGCGTATGTCGTTAGCTCGCGCGCTGGCCTCACCTGCCCACTCGGAGTGGGGTTCAATCTGCAGATAGCGCTCTGCGTCATCGAGCGACTGCCGGTAGAGATGAAGTTGCTCTCCTACGATTGCGCGATTGAACAGCGCCACGGCGTCATTGGGGCGGAGCGCCAGAACCTGGCTGAGGGCTTCGAACGCCGCGGCGTAGTCTCCCTTCTGGGAGTACGCAGTTGCGAGATCTATCAGAATCTCGGGTGACTTGGGCGACAGTTGCAGTGCCCGAGTTAAGGACTCGCGCGCCGCTTCGTACTTACCGTCCAGCAGATCGGCTCGGGCTTTGGCATGGAGCCAGCGGGAATCTGACGAACGGGATGCCATATTGACCGAGAGCAGAGCCTCCGCCATAAGCAAGGCTGGCGGCCGATCCATCAACGATTCTTTGGAGCCTCGCTCTGCGGTGAACTTTGCGTGTCTGGCTCCGGCCATCCTTAATTCGATGGGACGCTCGTCGCTATAGGCGCGGGCCAGCAACTTTTCCGCTATTTGCAGCTGAAGCTGTTGTACAGCAATCACTGCCACTGCCAACCCGGCTGCTACCAGCGCGAACCGGCGAACCCTCGGCCTCGACCACCATGGGACAGAAGCCGAATCGGGGGTGAGCGTCCCGGTGATCCGCTGCGCGAGGCGGCGTTGCCACTTTGGCCGGGCGCTCTGCAAGGACGCAATCTCTTTTACTTCGGCGGGGGTTGGTTCGTCGTTCAGATCGGACACGGCTTCGCTTAACAGGTTGCCGCAGTAGTCACAACTGGTCGCGTGCTGAAGGTGCACCTGGGTGGGCTCGGGGGCGAGTTCGCCGCTTGCAATCTCGTACCACACTAGCGGGTCCGGGCAATTGGGCTGGCGGATCTGGCGTTGCCCCGACCTCAAGTCTTCGAAATCACGGTCCAAAAGGGGACTCCCCTCAATTCAATGCAATCTCAATATGCGGGCGTTTCCCGCTGTTCACGGACTCGGTCGGCGTTCCCGAGGTTCACATAACTAACATTCACAGGTTAGAACGACCCCACGGGGCGAAACCCTTCAGTGATTCGTTCCGATGTGACTCTGGATCAGGTGCGTCATCCGCCGAATTGCGGTCTCCACGCCCTTGGTATTCAGATCGATCCAAGTTATGGATGCGATCGCATGGGCGGTCATTCCATCCCGGTGATGGAGCCAAAAGATAGCTCGATTCCTGACCAGAATCTTGCCGGTATAAAGCTTGCCTACAATGTCGTCGATCTCCCGCAAAGCGATCTCGTCTTCCATCGACAAGCGGCTTCCGTTGCCGTTCGCTGGACGATCGAGGGGAGTGTGCTCCGAGATGGCTTCGGTGTGATTGGTGTCGCGTTTCTGAGCCCGTTCGGATTTGAAGTGATCGAGCACCACACTGACCGCGACCACTTTGAGAAATCCGTAGATGGATTCGCGCTCCCGGAATTGGAACTGGCGCAACAGGCGACAGTCGTCCGCGCACACCTTCAGATAGGTTTCCTGGACGAGGTCGTCCACCAAGTGTTGCGCGGTGTGCGGAGTGTACCGACGTGCGGTTCGGCCTACCACTTTGGCGATGAGCGGTTGAAATCGGCGAATGAATTCCGCCCATGCGGCTTCGTTATTGGAACCGACGCACGCTTTGACCAGGTCTTCCGAAGGGAGTGCTGAGTAGCTGGCCACGGGTCACAACCTGAGTGGCCCGAATTTTACAGCACTTTTGTGGAAATGTTGCAAAGATCGTTGCGGACCCTACAGATTCTTAGCGGGCCACGTCGGCCTATGCCAGCAGTTTCGCCGCTTCCTGGGCGTAGTAGGTCAGGATGATATCGGCTCCGGCGCGCCGAATGCACAGCAGGGACTCCATGATTACCCGTTCCCGGTCGATCCATTGATTGCGGGCGGCGGCTTCGATCATGGCGTATTCTCCAGAGACTTGATACGCCGCCAGGGGCAGGTCGAAACGCTGCCGGGCGGTGGCAATCACGTCCAGGTAGGGCATGGCCGGCTTGACCATGATCATGTCGGCGCCTTCTGCTATGTCCAGCTCAATCTCGCGCATCGCCTCGCGGATATTTGCCGGATCCATCTGGTAGGAGCGCCGGTCTCCGAACTGGGGCGCCGAATCGGCTGCCTCGCGAAACGGACCGTAGAAGCCGGACGCGAACTTGGCGGAATAGGAAAGGATAGGAGTGTTGAGGTAGCCCGACTGGTCTAACGCTTTGCGGATGGCTCCTACCCGGCCGTCCATCATGTCGGAGGGCGCGATGATGTCGACGCCTGCCCGGGCCTGCGAAACGGCCGTACGTGCCAGCAGTTCGAGGGTCGCGTCATTGACGATCTCGTAGTCGGCGGTCAATGGCGGCGCGGCTGCCGCAGCTCCCAGCGATTGCGGCCCAGCCTGAACAACTCCGCAATGTCCATGCGAGGTGTATTCGCACAGGCAGACATCGCCGATGACTAAGAGATCCCGTACTTCGCTCTTGATGGCTCGCGTCGCGCGCTGCACGATCCCGTCGTCCGACCATGCGCCGGTAGCTACTTCGTCTTTCTTTTCCGGGAGCCCGAAGAGGATTACGGCTGGAATTCCCAGGGCGTGGGTCCGCCGCGCCTCCTTCACTGCTTCGTCGACGGAGAGGTTGCAAACTCCGGGCATGGAGCCCACTTCCTTGCGGACTCCTGATCCTGGGCAAATAAATATGGGATAGACCAGAGAGTCGGGAGTAAGGCGGGTCTCGCGGACCAGGGAGCGCAGGGCTTCCGTCGATCGGAGACGGCGCATGCGCGTGGCTGGGAATGCCATGGGAGGATTCTAGCAGCCGCAGCGGGAGGCCGGGCAAAATCTGTTTCCCGGCTAGGAAGGCCGGCCTGCTCCGCGAAGCTGGTTACCTCAGTAACCTCCGGTAACCTCGTCGTGACCTAAACATAACGAAGAGAAACTCATATGATGCATTGGGATGGAGCTGCGTCCAATCTCGTCGCTGGCCTGCGGAATCGCACTGGTGGTGGGCTTCATTCTGGGGCCCTTGGTGTTTCCAAACCTGTATTTCCGCGTCGCGATGGGCAACCTGATCCCATTACTTGTCGGCACGGTCACACTCATTCTCGCTGTCAGAAATACTCTCGATAGCCGCGGCAACACGCGGCTCTTCTGGGGTCTGATGACAGCGGGCCTGGCGATGTGGTGGTTCAATCAGGCAGGCTGGACATGGTTTGAGGTGGTTCTCCGCCAACCAGTGCCCGACCCTTTCTACGGAGACATCATCCTTTTCTTGCACGCCGTTCCTTTCATGGCCGCGGTATCGATTCGCCCACAAAAGACGGATGAAAGCGAAGGTGTGCTGCCCAGCGCGTTGAACGTAATCATTCTGCTGGTGTGGTGGGTAGTGGTTTATGCCTTCGCGGTCTTCCCGGATGAATACCTGGTGAGGAACGTCCCCACGTATAGCCTGCGCTGGGACATTTTGTATCTGCTAGAGGCGCTGATTGTGATTGCCGTGTCCGGATGGTCCTTCCTTACGAGTTCCGGGCTGTGGCGAACGCTGTATCGCAACATCCTGCTCGCGAGCATTGTGTATGCGATCTCTTCGGAAAACATCAATGCCGCCATCGCTCGCGGCAATTACGTGAGCGGCGGAATCTACGATGTACCCTTTCTGATCGCGCTGCTCGGTTTCTTCTGGGTCGCGCTGATGGGTCGCCGCGGTTTACGCGAAATGCAATCGACGTCTTCGGACACTCCCGCCGCTCATGCGCCTTTTGCACCGCTGCTTGCGAAAGTGGCACTGCTCTCGCTGCCCCTGATGGGATTCTGGGCGTTGTTCATGGGGGCAGGACCGGGGTACTTGCGGCAAGTACGCTTCACCGTTGCGATGGGCGGATTCGCTGTTCTCGCCTTTTTCGTGTTTCTGAAGCAGCACTTGCTCGATCGCAAACTGGTGCAACTGCTCCGGCAGTCACGCAACAGTTATGACAACCTGCAACGACTGCAGGGACGAGTTGTCCAGCAGGCCAAGCTGGCTTCTTTGGGAGAATTGGTCGCTATGGCCGCCAGTGAATTGGAATATCCGCTCTCCACCATTTTGGGGAGTTCCGAGCGCCTGGCCGCCAGCGGCAACCTAAGCCGCGAGCAACTCTCGACGGCGCAGAAGATCGGGCAGCAGGCGCGGCGCACCCGTGACCTGGTCAATGACCTCCTCAGTTTTGCGCAGCAGACTCCCGGGGAGAAGAGTCCACTGGAGCTAAAGCCACTGCTGCAGCGCGCCGTCCAGATGGAAGGATTCAAACTGGAAAACCGCGAAATCAACCTCACCGTTAAGAGCGCCGACGCTTTGCCGCGCGTGCTTGGCAACTCCAATCAACTTTTGCAGGCCTTCCTGCAGGTCGTGGAAAACGCCGTGGATGCTCTGCAGGAGGCGGGCGGCGGCCGCCTTCTGGTGTCACTGCGGCACGAAGGCAATGAAGTCGTCATCGAATTCGCCGATACGGGCCCAGGCTTGCGTGACCCCCAACGTGTCTTCGACCCGTTCTACACCACCAAGCCCGTCGGTAAAGGCACCGGGCTGGGTCTTAGCGCCACCTATGGCGTGGTGCAAGATCACAAGGGGCAGATCACCTGCTACAACCGTGCTGAGGGTGGGGCGGCATTTGAGATCCGGCTACCCGCGCTCAAGACAGGTGCTCCGTTGAGCGAAGTCGCACGCGCGTGAGCTGCCGATTGCAGAAGGCAGAAGTCGGATTGTAGAAAAAAAACTGTTAAGAACTTCTGTCAAAACCTGCCCCGGAGACCTCGGGCCAGCTGCCGAAAATTCTGTGCTCGGGATCAAAGCTGACCCGCCGCGCTTTCAGTAAGGCCGCGCCCAGCAAACCACACAGCCCGGCAGGTCCGCTCGCCTGCTCTAGAACACAAACGTCTTGCGACCCCCGGGCTTGGAGCCCAGATAGATGTCGTTGAGTTCTACTGGCTGGACCCGGCTCTTACCGCCCAACCCATTGCGGCGTGCTGAAGGAACCAGATAAGCAGAAGCGGGCTATTCCTTGGTGAGAGTACCGGCCCAGACGGAGCCACTTGGGGTCGCAACAAAGATGATCTGATCGGCGCCTTGAAGAATGACAAAGTGCCAGCTGTTGTCGACGCCAGCAATCGTCATGGTGGTCGCTCCGGTGCAGTCCGAATTCACACTGTAGGTGCCGGCAACAGGTTGCCCGGGGATAACCATGCCTCCGAAATTCACGTTATCCACCCCCGAGACGCTGCCGTCGGCTCCAAATGAAATCTGCCCTGCGTCCGCAAAGGGCACGAATCCCCCGACTCGCGGGAAGCCATTTCCATTCCCAGCGGCGATGAGGCCATGGGAAGCATAGCCATACGACCTGCCACTGAGGGTACTGGCGGAGCATGGTGCTGCAGCCATCAGTCGGAGGGTGCCGGAGCTAACCCCGCCGGTTGTTGCGCTGACATATTTAATCTCTTGCCCCCCACTGGTAATCACGATACTCATCGTGAAGCCGATGCCGGTAGCGAAGGAAATTGTGCCCGTGGTGCAATCTGAATTCACGCTGTAAGTGCCCGAATCAACGTGAGGGCCTAAGATACCGCCAGCCTTGGTGTCGTGTGCTCCAGAAAAGTTTCCTTCTCCATCAAAGGTGAGGTGTCCGACCTGCACGGAAGGGATAAAATCGCCAATTTTCGGGTTGGGGGAGTTGCCTGAAGCTAGCAGCCCCACGCTCTGCCACCCATACGTGGCGTTCAGAATGCTGTTTGGGTTCACGCAAGTACCGCTTGCCCGGGGAGCAAGCCCGACGAACAAGAAGACGACTCCAACAATTGTGCAAACAATCAATTTTTTCACGCGGAACACTCCTGGCGAACCGAAATTAATGCCAACCCGGGCAGATCGGCCCGAAAGTCGCGCGCCTTGCATGGCACTTCCCGCAGAATGCGCGCGGCCACGGGCGAGAGCAAGCTGCGAAAGGCCGCACAGCTTGACTGCGGTCTAATGCGGTTCCCATTTGCGCTGTGGGGCCCCAACGATTAGAATCCCTTCCCACGTCACGCTGTCGGCAACGGCGGGAAAGAGTGGTATATGAAGGATCCCTCGCCAGTTCCCCCCTTAGAGCTCTCCGACCAGTCCCCCGAAGCCCCCCTTGATTCATGGAAGGAAATTGCCAGCTATGTAAAACGGGACGTCAGCACCGTTCAGCGCTGGGAAAAGCGCGAAGGCATGCCCATCCATCGCCACGTGCACGACAAGCGTGGCTCTGTCTACGCGTTAGGTTCCGAACTCGACGCCTGGTTGCAAAGCCGCAAACTGAGTTTGGAGGAAGAAGAAAAAGATCACGGGGCCGAAACGCCGGCGGATGCGGACGGTGACCGCCGACCAAGCCAGACTTGGCGGCTACGTCGCTGGCTTGTTTTGGCTGGAGTGGCGGCAGTCGCCCTGATTGGCGCCACCTACATTTTGACCCGGAGCCACACGGTGGTCGCGATTGGTCCTAAGATCAAGTCGCTAGCGGTGCTGCCGTTGAGGAACTTCTCGGGCGACCCCGGGCAACAGTACTTCGTCGACGGTCTGACGGAGGAACTGACAACGGACCTAGCGAAACTGGGCAATCTGCGCGTGATTTCCCATTCTTCCGCGATGCTATACCAAGACACTCACAAACCGTTGCCGCAAATCGCAAAGGATCTGAATGTGGACGCAGTGCTCACCGGAACGGTCGAGCGATCGGCCAACCGAGTACGAGTCCACGCGAACCTGGTTCGCCCCGGTACGGACGAAGTTCTTTGGGCTGAGAGTTATGACCGCGACTCGGATGATGTCTTACGTTTGGGAGGCGAAGTATCGCAGGCCATCGCCCATGAGGTGGGAATTACGCTCACGCCGCAGGCGCAGCATCGGCTCGAGCACAAATCAACGACAAATCCCGAGGCTCGTGACGCTTATTTGCGGGCCCGTTACTTCTTCGACAAAGACGACAAGGAAGGTGCAACCAAGTGCCTGCAATATTTCCAGGAAGCCATTGCCCGGGACCCGAGTTATGCGGCGGCGTATGCCGGGCTTTCCCGCTGCATTGACCTAGGAACCTTTTTTGACCGTACCTCCTACCCTGAGGCGGTTTTGAAGATAAAGGCTGCGGCGATGAGGGCAGTGGAACTCGATGACGGACTCAGCGAAGGTCACTCTGAACTGGGTGACTACTATTTACGCGTGTGGGACTTCAGCGCCGCTGCCAAGGAGTATAAGCGGGCCATCGAACTCGATCCCAACTCATCGGTTGCACACGAAAATTATGCATACTATCTCATGTATCTTGGGCAAACGGATAAGGCTCTTCAAGAAGCACGACGAGCGCGCGAACTGGACCCTTTGTCCCTCAATATGGCCAACTTTGAGGGAGGGGTGCTCTTGTATTCCCGACGATACGATGAGGCGGTGAATCAATTACACAAAGTGCTGGAGATGGACCCGAACTACCGGCGGGCGCTGTGGGAGTTGGCCAGGGTTTACGAGTTGAAGGGCAGGTACAAGGAGGCGATTTCCGAGTGCCTGAAAATTCCCGCCTTGCCAAACATAGACCCGTTTGCAAAAGACCTATTCAAGAGACGCTGTTCACTATACGAAAAGGTCTACACAACTTCAGGCGCGGAACACGTTAATCGAAAGTGGTTTGAGTCGGCTCGCCAAGAGATTAAGGTTGCCATTAACCGAGACCACGACGCGTATGCCATCGCTACACTGCACGCCGCTACTGGAGAAGACGAGCAGGCGATGGACCTGCTGGAACGAGCCTATGCTCAGCGCGATAGCACATTGCTTCAGTTGAAGGTAGATCCGCGGATGGACAACCTTCGTTCCAGTCCTCGCTTTCAGGTCTTGCTTCGTCGCATGAACTTTCCCGAGTAGCGAGTCTCACCCGGTGAGATGTCGGCCCCAGTTCCGCCCTACAGCCGGCAAGGGAACGGTGGCGGTGATATTGGCCGTAATTGGGGTTTTTGTTAGAGGCTCTAGGCAAGAATCGAGTTCACTTCTGCGATAACCTCTTATTTCTGACGTGCCTATCCTCCGGCGGCTACGATCGCATCCGCAATCCTTGACGCCTCGGCCGCTGAGCGCACATCGTGCGTCCGGATGATGTGCGCTCCTTTCAAAATCAACGCCACCTCCGCAGCCAGGGTTCCGTAAAGCCGTTGCTCGGCGGGGGCATCGTGGCCGTCGCGTGCCAGTGTTCGCCCGATAAATGATTTGCGCGACGTCCCCGCCACCAGCGGATACCCTACCTGTTGCAGTTCGGCAAAGCGCGCCAGCAGAGGATAATTTTCTTCGAAGCGCTTGCCGAAGCCGAATCCCGGATCGAGCGCCAGATGATCGCGCTTGATTCCCGCCAGAATCGCCTCCTCAGCCCATTGCCGCAATTCCCGCTTCACCAACAAAACCGGGTCGCCGATCGGCGGCAAAGCGCGCCACTCTTCGGGGCGGCCTCGCGTGTGCATGAGCACCCCTCCCACTTTCAACTCGGCCAGCGTCTTGGCCATCTTCGGATCCCAGCGAAAGCCGCTGATGTCGTTCACAACCTCGGCACCCGCCTCGACCGCTGCGCGAGCGACGCTGGCCTTATAAGTGTCCACGCTAATGATTGCGTCGGGCCGGCGGCGCTTCAGATCCCGGATCACCGGGAGCACCCGCTTCCGTTCTTCCTCCTCGGATACGGGAGTTCGGACCGGCGATTCAGCAGCCAAGGTACCGCCCGCGGCCCCGGGCGGCGCTACTCCCGATCCCGGGCGCGTCGATTCCCCGCCCACGTCGATGAGTGTGGCCCCCTCGGCCAGCAACTGCTCAGCGTGCGCGACGGCCTTCTCCGCATCGAAGTAAAGACCGCCGTCGGAGAACGAATCGGGCGTCACATTTACCACCCCCATAATCAGGGTGCGACGTCCCAGTTCAATCGTCCGGGAACCCAGGTTCCAATGAAAGATTGCCCGCATGCCGCCGCTATTCTAGAACGTGCCCGTATTTACTGGGTGTTACAATCTTGACAATGCCGCGCCGGTCGTCACTATCGCACTACTTGCTTAGTGTCCTGTTAGTTGCCGGATCAGCACTGGCGGCTCCCCCAAAACCTCTTCATGAACGAATTGCAAGCGTACTCGCCGCACCCGACCTGGCGCGCGGGTTCTGGGGCATTGAGATCACATCGCTCTCCGCAGGCAAAACGTTGTACGCCCTCAATCCCGACAAGCTCTTCACTCCAGCTTCGAACACCAAGCTCTTCACGACTGCGGCGGCGCTCGCGCTGATTGGTCCCGATTATAAGTTCCGCACGACCGTCGAAACCGCAGGAACGCTCGACCGCTATGGGCGGCTGAACGGCGACCTGCTCCTGGTCGGACGTGGTGATCCGAATCTTTCCGGACGCGAACTGCCCTACGATTTGCGCACACAGCGCAATGATCATCCGATTCAAGCGCTCGAAATGCTCGCCGACGCGCTCGTCCAGAAAGGCGTGAAATATGTGGACGGCGACATCGTAGCCGATGATTCCTACTTCGCCTTCGAACGCTACGGAGAAGGTTGGAGCCAGGATGATCTGGTCTGGGCGGATGGCGCCCCCGTCTCCGCGCTCACCATTAACGACAATGTCGTCTTCGTGAACATCCTGCCCGCCGATCGGCCTGGCGAGAAGGCTTTTGTCAGTGTCACTCCGTTTGCCGATTATTACCGTCTCGACAACCGCATTATTACGACTCCGGCGGGCACCGGAAGAAAATTCTTTGTGAACCGCGAGCCGGGCTCGACTGTCCTCACGCTCTGGGGCAACATGCCGCTCGACGACCCCGGCGCCAACGAAGCGCTCGCCATTGAAGACCCGGCCGAGTATGCCGCTGCGCTTTTCCGTCAGCTTTTGGCGAAACGCAGCATCGTGGTTTATGGACGTCAGCGCACGAAGCATACCGAACTGGCGACGTTGTCCACTTTCAGCGTGACCGCCATTGCGCCTTCGCGCGGCGGCAGCGACGATCAGGCGCGTCCGCTCAAGATTGACCAGCCGATCGTGCTCGCCAGCTACGAGTCGAAGCCCATGGTGGACGACGTCCGAGTCATTAATAAAGTCAGCCAAAACCTGCATGCTGAGATTCTGCTGCGGCTGTTGGGACGCGAACGCGGCACCTCCGGAACCATCGAAGGCGGCCTCGAAGTGCTCCGCGGATTTCTCACCCAGGCTGGAATTTCGAACGACCAGTACGTGTTCTACGATGGCTCCGGACTTTCGCGTCAGAATCTGGTCACTCCGCACGCTATCGTGCAGTTGCTCCGCTACGCTTCAATCCAGCCGTGGGGCGCGGCCTACAAATCCACGTTCCCACTCTCCGGTGTGGACGGATCACTCTCCGACCGCCTGAGCGCTCCCCGCCTGCAAAGCCGGGTCTCCGGCAAGACCGGCTCTCTCGGAGGCGTCAAGACGCTCTCCGGCTATGCCACCACCAATAGCGGAGAAGCGGTCGTGTTCTCGATCCTCTCGAACAACTCCAATCTCCCTCCCAAACGCATTACCGACACAATCGACCAGCTGGTGCAGGCAATTGTGGAGGATGTGCCGGCGGGACGGTAGAGCATCCTTTCAGGCATCGGATCGGGTTAGCCCGGGACAGTTCTATGGACTCTGTACAACAAAGTACTTGACAATCTGGAAAAAACGCCCTTAACCTGCGGTCGTGCAATCCTACCGTCCGCGCCGAATTCGGTCGGTTCATGATATCCGCCCCCTTGATACCAGCGCAGTGGAAGATCTGCGCTTCATCCGACAGACCATGGAGCGCTCAGGGGCGTTCACCGCCGTGCCCGGGTGGGGGATGGTTGCGGTCGGAGCGACCGCATTGCCCGCAGCGTGGCTGGCGCACCGCTACGCGTTTAACCTGCGCTGGCTGGAGATCTGGCTCTGCGAAGCCGTTATAGCCGTCAGCCTCGCGGTCGTGGCCATTCAGAGTAAAGCGTTCCGACGCGGCTTGCCTTGGACTAGTGGCCCTGGGCGAAAAGTGGCCTTGAGTTTTTTGCCTCCGGTGGCAGTGGCGGCGCTGCTCACTATCCCGTTGGTCCGGGCTGGTCTCGGGTCGATGCTGCCGGGCATGTGGATGCTGCTTTACGGCGTGGGCGTGATTACTGGGGGCGCGTTTTCGGTTCCTGTTGTGCCGGTCATGGGCGTTTGTTTCATGACGATGGGCGCGGCGGCTTTGCTCCTTTCCGCGCTGGGAAACTGGGCCATGGCGGCGGGTTTCGGCGGGCTGCACATTCTGTTCGGAATCTGGATCGCGAGGAGATACGGTGGCTAGAAGTTCTGTGGTACGGGACGATGCGCGCCTGCAAGCCGCAAAGCCGGCGGCCAAGGGTCGTGAGCGGCGCGTGCCCGGCGAGATCCCGCAACTCGACCGCCTGATCCATGAGCGCATTCGTTTGGGTATCATCAGCGCGCTGGCGGTGAACGACTCGCTAAGCTTCAACGACCTCAAGCGCCTGCTTCGCACGAGCGACGGCAACCTCAGCGTGCACGCGCGCAAGTTGGAAGAAGGCGGCTATCTCGCCTGCCACAAATTCTTCGAAGGACGGATCCCGCGCACCGAGTACCGCCTGACTGCTGCCGGCCGCCGCGCTCTCGATGGGTATCTGTGCGACATGGAGGAAGTGATTCGCCGGGCGCGGGGGTAAAAAATTGTGGCTTTCAACTTTGTTGTGCAAAGTACATTACGCAGGAGTCACATCGTGAATATCGTATCGTCGTTCAAGCCCAACGTTTCTGCTGCAGTTGGAGCGATCCTCCTGGCGGTGCCGAGCTACTTTATAGGCGCGTCGGCCCTGCGGCAGAATGCGCCGGGACTTTCATTTCTCGGCAGCCCCATCATTCTGCTCGGTGCGCTGTTCGTCGCATTCGTCCTGAATGTTTTGTCGATCCTGTCGGTAAGCCTTCGCAGCGATAGCGCACCGCCTGTCTTGAGCGTTTCGCTCTATTTACGTTTGTCGAATCTTGTGGTGGTTGGGATCGCATTGCTGCTGCTGGGTACGCTGCTGGGTTATGCATTTCTTGAGAATTTCCAGCCGCGTCCGGTCGGCTAGCTTTATACGGATGGTTTGCAAGGACATGGATGAGGAGAAGCTAGGGAAGATCGCGAAGGCGAATCGAATCGGAGACAACAAGGCCGGAAAGGAAGTGATGCCATGCGTGGGCAGCAAATCAACCGCGTTAGCGGCAAAATCGTGATCGTACTGTCTGTTACAGCGTTACTTACGGTACTTAGCGGGTACACTCAGGCGCCCCATCCGCCCGAGTCGGACGAAGGCACGGCGGCACATATCTTTCAGCTGTCAATCGTGGCGCTGGTGCCGATGATCTTGCTTTTCCTCGCGACGGCGGATTGGAAGCAGCCTTGGCGAAGCGCGCGCCCATTGACATTTCCAGCCGGCGCGTTGGTTCTCGCATTCGGAGCGCTGTATTACCTCGAGCACTACCGATAGGCTGCGACGCAATCGTGGATCAAACTGACCTGCTACCGCAATTCCTTGTGCTTCCCTAGACCATCGCGACCGTTGCTATTCTTTTGCGATCTCAGGACAAAATTCCCATTCTCTTCCCCACCCGCCCCAGCACTTCGAGTGCGCGCGTGAGTTCGTCTTTGGTGTGGGTCGCGGTCATGATTGTGCGCACTCGTGCTTTTCCTTCGGGCACCGTCGGAAATGCGATCCCCGTTCCGAGCACGCCTTCTTTGAATAGCTCGCGTGAGAACTCCATCGTCAACCGCCCGTCGCCGATAATGATCGGCGTGATCGGTGTCTCGCTGGCGGGAGTGGTCTTGCCGCCGATGTTGAAGCCGAGCAGTCCCAGTTCCTTTTTCCAGAAACGGGTGTTCGCCCAGAGCTGCTCCATGAGTTGCGGCTCGTTTTCCAGAACGTCGAAAGCAGCGATGCAGGTTGCTGCCACGGACGGCGGATGCGACGTTGAAAACAGGAAGGGCCGCGCCCGGTGATACAAGAAGTCGATGAAATCGCGTGTACCGCAGACGTAACCGCCGAGCGCGCCAATCGCCTTTGAGAGAGTTCCTACCTGAATGTCCACGCGTCCATGCACGCCGAAGTGGTCGATGGTGCCGCGTCCGTTGCGGCCGAGCACGCCGGAGGAATGGGCGTCGTCGACCATCATGATGGCTCCATATTTCTCGGCCGCGTCGCACAAACCGGGTAGCGCGCCGATGTCACCGTCCATTGAAAACACGCCGTCGGTGATCAGCAGCTTGCGTCCGGGCTGGTCTTTTACGCTCGCCAGTTGCTCCTCGGCGTGGGCGACATCTTTGTGCCGGAAGACCAGTATCTTTGCGCGCGACAGGCGACAGCCGTCGATAATCGATGCGTGGTTCAGTTCGTCGGAGATGACGAAGTCGTCTTTGCCGAGAATTGCCGAAACCGTACCCGCGTTCGCTGTGAATCCCGATTGAAAGACCACGCACGCCTCGACGTTCTTGAAGCGCGCGATCTTTTCTTCCAGGTCCATGTGGATCTTCATGGTGCCCGCGATCGTCCGCACCGCACCTGATCCGACCCCGTACTTGCGTGTGGCCTCGAGTGCCGCCTCGCGCAGCTTGGGATGCGTCGTCAGTCCCAGGTAATTGTTCGAGGCCAGATTGATGACTCGCTTGCCGTCGAACGTGCATTCCGGCGCCTGCTCGTTTTCCAGCACTCGCAGCTTGAAATGCGTGCCTTTGGCCTTGAGTTCGTCGAGTTGGTCGGTAAGAAAGGAGAGCGGGTTGGTGCGGGTGGCGGTGGGCATCATCTTCCTCGGAGTCGGCTTCCAACAGTTTCAGCGCGCGGGCGCAATGCGAATCGACGCGTGCTTCGAACTATCAGTCTAATACTGCCGCCGACGCGATGGGGACTTGCGATCGCAACTGCGAAGGACGAGCCAGCGGCTACGATTGAAGCAGAATTTTTCCGCAGCCTCTGAAGCGATGCCGTGATACGACGCTGGGCTTTTTCCGCAAGCTGCTAAAGGCTGAGGCCCGGTGTATAGTGTCCGGGCATTGTTGAAGGGAGGCACTGTGCGTCTTATCCTGAACTGGCTGCTGAGCGCTTTGGCTGTATGGATCGTCTCCCAGGTGGTACCCGACATCCACGTGAATGGGCCGATGACGGCCCTGATCGCCGCGCTGGCCATCGGCTTGATCAACGCTACCATTGGATTCGTGCTCAAGATCCTGACTTTCCCGCTGACGATTCTCACGCTGGGTTTATTCTGGTTCGTGATCAACGCGTTGATGCTGGAACTGGCGTCGGCACTGGTGCCGGGCTTCGAGGTGCGCGGCTTCTTCGCGGCGTTTGTCGGGGCCATCGTCCTCAGCATTGTCAGTTCGGTACTGCACTGGCTGCTGATGCCCAGCCGGCGGGCGGAATAAGAGAGTCCGCAACCCGGAAAATTCTTTCGCGCCGACAGCCGCTGAGCAGCGTCTAAGAATGAGGGACTGTCTTGCGGCGCGTTCCCACGTGGGATAGCAGAAGATGAAGAGAATAGTGACGTTGACGGTAGTTGTGATTCTTTCGGTAGTGAGCTTTACCTTCGGGGCCGCCGATTCGGCCGTGACTCCCGATTCATGGCAGCGCGACCTGCTCGCTTGGCGCGAGAAGAGAGCCGCTAATCTGCAAACGCCCGAAGGCTGGCTGTCGTTGATTGGACTGGAGTGGCTGAAGGAAGGCGAGAATAGCGTTGGGTCCGCTGCCGACAATAAGATCCAGATCGCAAAGGCGCCGCCTTACCTCGGAGTTGTGCGTCTGGAAAAAGGCGGTGCGCTGCGGTTGCTCGCGCCGTCCGGCGGGTTTCCCAAGGAGTTGCAGGTTGACGGTCATCCGGCGCAGGAGCAGGCATTGCTGTCCGATGACAGCCCTAATCGTTCAAAACTTTCGTTGGGTGGGCTGACAATCATCGTCATCCATCGCGATGAAAGATACGGCCTGCGGATCAAGGACGCGCAGGCGCCTACACGAGTCGGCTTTCACGGGTTGCACTGGTATGCGCCGAATGCCGCGTATCGCGTGCGGGCGAAATGGATCCCGTATAACCCTGCCAAGATGATCGACATCCCCACGATTCTCGGGACGGTCAGCAAGCTTCCGGCGCCTGGCGTTGCCGAGTTTACGATCGATGGACAGGTTTCTCGTCTTGAGCCAGTGCTCGAAGATCCGGAATCGAAAGAACTTTTCTTCATCATTCGCGACACAACCAGCAAGACTTCGACCTATGGGGCCGGGCGATTTCTGTATACGGAACTCCCCGACCATGGCCTGTCGCAGCCGGGCGAAATCTGGCTGGACTTCAATCAGCTGGTGAATCCGCCCTGTGCGTTCACTCCGTATGCGACGTGCCCGTTGCCGCCGACACAGAATCGCCTGAGCGTTGCGATTCCCGCCGGCGAGCAGCGGTATCATGATTAGCCGACCGTGACGATTCTCTCTCCGGACCCAGCGCCTAAAGGCGCGGCAATGATGATGCGCTAGCGGCATGCCTGAAAGGCATGCCCTGATACGAATCTCACAGCTTAGCGAATGCCCGCTGGCCAAACAAATTCGACTTCCGATACATTTGGAGACGGAGCACGTTTTCATGAGATGGATTCTGGTCCTGCTGTGTGCGGTTGGTATCGCTGCTGCCTCGCTTGCGCTGCGGGAGCACTATCACGAAGGCACTTCCCCATGCAGCATCAGTGAGCGCTGGGACTGTGGGATCGTGAACCACAGTCCGTATGCTGTGTTCTTCGGTGTTCCGGTGGCGGTGATCGGAATCGTGGGATATTTACTTCTCGGCGCCCTCGCGTTAAAGAAGGCTTACCGGCTGACGCTGCTGGCGGCGCTGCCAGGACTGGCCTTTTCGCTCTACCTGGCGCACATCGAAAGGGATCTGCTGGGCGTGTGGTGCATCTACTGCGTCATCTCGCTGGGAGTCATTTCGCTGCTGACGCTGCTGTCGTTGGGCACGGTGGTTGCGAGCTCAATGGGGCGGTCAAAGCAGGCGGTTCCATCGTAGATCGTTCAATCATAAGTTCGTCCGGACTCGCCGGCCGGCAGGACCAAAGGACGACTGCATCTTCGGCGGCGCGATCAGTCGCCACGCTTCGCACAGGTGGTACCCCAGTTCTTCGTCGCTGACCGCGTCGAGCTCAATCCCTACCCAGCCGCGGACTCCCACATACGGCGGCATGAAGAACTTGTCTGGTTCGGTCTTGAGCAGGGTTGCCTGGAGACCCGGCGGTACCGGTATCCAAACCGCAATGTGGCCGTCGTTGTGGTGGTTATTGGCAAACATTGCATAGACCTTCTTCCCGACGAAAAAAGTAGGCTCGCCATGAGAGAGCTTTTCGGTGGTTTGCGGCAGGGCCGAGCAGAGGCGGCGGACTCGTCTCACATGCTCTTCGCCGCTAGCGCCAGGAGCTGCTTTCGAAACTTTTTTCTTCGCCGTTTTCCTCAATCAAAGAACCTGTCTTCCAGAATGAT
>WNFO01000737.1_pt1 | contig 24386 bp, 21 predicted proteins | sample 5400251 | NCBI WGS metagenome assembly WNFO01 (sample SAMN13153354, study PRJNA577476) | soil metagenome | isolation source: 100 cm saprolite under Madrone tree | place: USA:California | collected 2016-06-14
TCTATTCGAGGCCAAACGCCCTGAGACAGAACGCCGTGGTTTCTACATTTTCTATGGGCAGTTTGAGTTTCGATTTGTCGTTTCTGGAAAAAAGCCGGCGGTCCTCGTCACCAGACAGCTTAAGGTCTTTTAAAAGACAGTCTCGGCAAAGACAACTATCAGTCTCCGTCGGCATCGGACCGTGTGGGAGTTCGGCGCACCAGCAATTTCCCTTTGGATTGCAGATCATTGGCGCATTGCAGCGAGCGCAGCGCGTTTCCATGCTCACGATTATAGCCCAAAGCCCGAGCGGTCCCGTCGTCAGAAATTGCAGCCGCGCATTTGTTCCAAATCATTATAAAATCAAGCGTTGCTTCCCGTAGGGCCCGTAGCTCAGCGGTTAGAGGAGCGGACTCATAATGCTCTGTGCAATCGGCGCCTCCTTTGTTTTTCAAGTACTTACGAGGCCAATGGTTGGATACAATTGGGTCGTTTCGGGCATGTTTGTGGGGGTTTTGGACTCAGTTTTGGACCCAAACAGCCTCTACTACGAGTTCTACTTCACTTTGCGGACAACACGTACAACCTCGGTGTTTTTGTATCAGTTTGGCAAACTGCTATTTTGCTGAGCGTGGGGCTAAGCGAAAAAAGGGAAAGCTAAACTATCCAGTACGGGATAAGAACAGAAAAATTATTCAGCAGGCTCGCGATAACTTACCTAAGGACAGACTGCTTAGGATCACCGGACAGAAAGGGACTGTGAACGTTGTCGGAGATAATTACGTCGGTCGCTATTGGGTGGATGCCCCGGGAGCGTAAACAGAACAAGAAAAGCAGTCGTTCTGGGCAGCATCAGCGAGATGACGAAGCCACAGGCTGAAAGAAAGTTGTTTGAGCGCATCGTGCGGGAGGGAGTAAATGACCCGAGTATCCTCGCTCGGTCACAATCCTCTATTGCTACGTTCGGGCAAGCCGCCGAGTTGTGGCAAAAGCGACAGCTTCTTGCCTGTGGCAAGTCGTCTTCCAAAAGCAGCATGGGCTGTGAATTGCAAAAGCACGTGCTGCCTCTCGTAAAAGACAAGTTGATTGAGGCGGTGAACAACTACGCCGTCATTCGAGAATGCATCCAGATTTGGCAGACGGAGGAACGCGAAGACGGTGAGATATCGGATACAGCCGCAAGTCCATCGGGAATTTCTTCGGACATATCCGTGCAATCTATAACTTCTACAGGGACGAAACTGCGGAACACGGTAAACCAGCCGTTGGCGAGTGGTTCGTCAAATGGAAGAAGGTAGCTCCTCCGAAGACAGTTACTTCGGAACCTCCCGCATTTACGGTCGATGAGATGGTGGCCATCGTGCAGCGGTACCCGCAGCCATCGCAAAGAAGGCACGGTACATCTGCTTCTCTGCCTTATTGACGAGCGTCAGAGTTGGTCGGACTTCGTTGCAGCGATGTTGATTTGGAGCAGGGTGTTGTGAATTTCCGTCAGGGTGTCGTAAACGGTGTCGAAGGCACAACCAAATCAGATACCGGAGACGAAGACAGAAGCCGTACGTGCCCCATCGATTCTTCCATAGTACAAGAACTGCGAAAGCATCTTAACGGCCGCATGAATGGTTTTGTCTTCCAAACCCGCAACGGGACACCATTGCTTCTATCAAACCTCTACGAAGATCAACTCAGACCGATTCTCGACGAATTGGGAATCTGGAAAGAGGGCATGGGAATGCACAGTTTCCGCCGTGGAAGAATAAGCCAGTGGGTCTACGCTGGCGTGACTCGCCAAGCCATTCGTGATTGGGCGGGACACTCCGCTGACCGACTGATTGACCTTTGCACGCGCAGAATGAAGCAATATCACGCAGCAGAAATGGCGAGAGTCAAGCCGCTCTTGGACTCAAAGTTGGACCCAAACACAAGAGAGGAGGTTGGCGCACACGTCGCTTAGTGTTGTAAAATCATGGTCCTACCAACCCGGTTCCCCGGTAGCTCAACGGTAGAGCATTCGGCTGTTAACAGAGAACTTAAAATCACATAACTCGTTTCTCTGGCGTCAGTTAACAGCTTCGGGACCATCCCCAAACTCCCATTTCTTGTCCCCGGGATGTCCCCAACATTGCTTCCGTCCATCTTCCACGCCACGGCATACTTCACGCAGTAAGCCCGGCGCAACCAAGCGAGCCCCGGTCTTCGGTTCAGCTCCGATTGGGAGAACCGCGACCTCTGCCGTGACAAAGTAGCAGTTCGCTGGAAGTTGGTGATACCTAACGGCACTGACAGCCTGTCATTGGTACTCGAAGGAATCCGTTGCTACGACTTATTGGACCCTGACCGGACCGAGATTCATTTCACCTTTTCACCAAATACGGCAAAAGAATGGGACCAGAATTGAGGCAGGAGATGTGCGTTTAGGTGACAAGACCGTTGACGCAGCCATTGCTTTAATCTTTTCAAGATGGCAAAAAGCTCTCCCGACGTGCTTCGAAGGAACGCGGGTACAAATTCTTTCTGATTCTTCGCCGCGCATGGCCACCTCTCACCCATGGTTCCTATTGCTTATAGAGCTGGCGCACCTGCCAGAACGTTCATCCGGACATTCCGTTTTGCCGTAGATCAAAGACCACAAGCCGGTCATCCTCCAGCACGCAACGCGAGTTCGTGTACAAGTGACGGCGCATTCCTGAATAGTGATCGAGCCACCAGAAAGCTAGCCAAGAAAAAAGTATGAAGCTCGCCCCTGCTTGCCGCAGCCGTTCAATTTCCCGAATGGCGTGTTCATCATCCGTCGGCGTGCCCCAGTACTGTCCATTTCGTTCGAGGAATGGGACTCGCCTGCGTCCGGATACGGAATCGCCGATCCCCAATCGCTCCTCATCCACCAGGATGAAGGTGTCGCGGCGGGGTATGAGCCCGACAATGGTTTGTTTCACTCGGCGAACTTGGTCGTCCCATGAATTCGGAGAAGAGATGGGCAAAGCGCTGCGAAAGTCGCGGAAGTGATCCCACTCTCGAGTGTCCGGCCCGACGCGCCGGAATGCCGCGGTGTTGTCCACGAGCGCCCTGACAGAGACAAAATCCTTGCGGTTCGCGCGAATAAATCCCACGACTTTCTGGACCGACGGCATCCGCATATCATCTAGGATGATGTGACCAGTGACCGGGCAGACGCCACATGCCAGAGTAAAGTCGACCAAGACGTCATCGAATCGATGGTTCCCGTCGATAAAGATTACATCGAACTGTTCCCCGGCCGCAGCAAAGCCAATAAGTGCCGGGAATGACATCATTTCCACAAAACGGAATTTGTCTTGCATAAGCAGCTGACGGACATTCTGGAGCCCAACACCATGCCAGGATTGGCGCTGAAATGGGTCCACCGCAGTGTGGTGGCCTATGCCATTCCGAGATATTGCGGCGAGGAAAAAGACGGTCGAAAACCCATAGGCGAACCCGATCTCGAGTGTTTTCCGGGGCCGCACCTTACAGCATAGCGAGTAGAGCCACAGGCCTTGGACGACCGAGACTTTCGTGGAATCGATCGAGTGCTCCAAACCGTCCTCGCCCAATTGCGGCTCGCCCGCATAGAGCGAGGTCAAGCGGGAGGCGAATGGCTCGGGTAGGTCAATCGCGACGGGTTCCGCTACGGTCTCGAGACCCGCCAAGCGGGCCAAGCAGAATCGCTTCCGCCATTTGTTGACAATTGTCCGGGATGTGCCGAGGCGCGAAGCGATGACATCATTCGACAAGTCTTGCGCCGCGAGAAGGATGATCTTGGCGCGAATTACATCGTGGTATGGTGACGCGTACTTCCGTGCTCGCGATTCTAGCTCCCGCCGCTCTTCTTTTGTGAGGATAACTGGATTTGGGCTGGATCCCGGCATTGGGGAGCACCTCTTCGAGGAGGCGAGCCTTGCGACTAAATACGACATGCTATTATCTGCGCCTCTTAGGCGCAATGCGAACCCAAACATTCTCTAGTGGATGACGTTGCCAAGCCGCTGACGGGAACGCTGCAATAGATCGTATCTTGCGTCCATCCCGTCGAGGACGGCTGTTGAGGAAGGTTTCGAGGTCGTTCTCCATCCGCGAGCGGTTGCCGTTGTAGGTAAGAAACTTCTACAAATGTGCAAACTGAGGGACTCTAACTTAGACCGCCGTGCCACCTCCACTGGGATCTGCTTGGCTGTCGGCTCGTGCAGCACTCCTCCATTACGGACCCAAACCTGCGGAGAACGGTCAGTTTGTTCTGATTCTAGGTAGGTTATTGGCCATAGATCTCCCTACAGATACTGAACCTCATGGAACTGTTGGAACTCTCTTGTTCCACTGTCAAACGCTCCGCCTGTTTGGCACTGGGTTTGCACGCTCAGAGCTAGAGGATTGTGCGCTTAATTGGGCGCCTCGGATGGGAAGACCAAACTGCGGAAGTCGCAGCAATACGCGCAGTCACTTCCCCTCACAATTTTTGCTCCCCGCCAAACACGGCCGTATCGCGCAACGGCAGGACACAAGACATCTCGAATGAGTTTCTTCGGGCCCGACAGACAATCGAGCCTTGGAAGGGCCACTGATGTCCATCTTGGTGACGGGCGGAGCTGGGTACATCGGCAGTCATACAGCCAAGGCGCTGGCTTTTGCTGGCTTCCGCCCGGTCGTGTTAGATGACCTGAGTCGCGGGCATACGCACGCCGTCAAATGGGGTCCACTCATTTCCGCCAGCATAGCCGACAGCACACTAGTCCGTCAGATCATCGTGGAGCATGACATCAAAGCGGTTTTGCATTTTGCCGCTTCAGCATACGTGGGCGAATCGATGTCGGCCCCTCGGACATACTTCTTGAATAATGTGAGAAACACGCTGAACTTTCTGGAAGCTGTCGCAGATTCAGGCGTGAATCAGATCGTGTTCTCCTCCACGTGCGCCACCTACGGCATACCAGAAGGTCTACCGGTCGGCGAAGAACATCCGCAGCGACCGGTAAACCCCTACGGCGAATCCAAGCTGTTCGTCGAACGCGTGCTGCACTGGTACGCCCAGGCCTACGGCTTGCGTTGGGTGATCCTTCGCTATTTCAATGCCGCGGGAGCCGATCCGGAGGGCGACACTGGCGAACAGCACGATCCAGAGACGCACTTGATTCCGCGCGTGATTCAAGCCGCGCTTGGCGTTTTGCCCGAGATAGAGGTTTTTGGAAGTGACTATGAGACTCCGGACGGCACGGCGATTCGTGATTACGTCCACGTGAGCGACCTTGCTGATGCTCATGTGCTGGCCCTCCAGTATCTTCTGGGCGGCGGGCCGAACTGTACCTTAAATCTCGGAACGGGGCGCGGCCATTCGGTGCGTGAAGTGATCGACACGGTCGAAAAATTGGCTGGCCAGAAGGTTCGAGTGCGCATACGACCAAGGCGCGAGGGCGACCCACCTATGTTGGTCGCGCGAAGTTCCCAGGCATTAGAACTACTGAAATGGTCTCCCCGGCAGTCAAATCTGGAAACGATTGTTCGAACTGCCTTGCGATGGCAGGAGTCTCTGATGTTGTCAGAAGCACTGAGCGAGGTAGCAAGCGCGAGAACGCTCACCCGAGGGGCGGCGGCGGTCGCGATTTGAGCGATCCGGCAGATTTGCCCCAGGGACAATTCGCGGGGAATAGGAACTCTTTGAGCAGCCCAGCCCCAGCTCTAGAGTGCAGGTCCACTTCCTGTCCTGGGACTTCCCTGCGTCCTCAAGTGCGGGGAAAGTTTCTCTTCATTGGCGAAGAAAAACTGTATGTCCGTGGTGTCACATATGGTCCCTTTCGTCCCGGCCAGGACGGCACCGAATATCCTAATCCAGCACGGGTTGCTCAGGATTTGGAGGCCATAGCTGCGATAGGGATCAACACCATCCGGACCTACAATGTCCCACCTCGATGGTTCTTGGATGCGGCGCAATGCGCCCACCTGAGAGTCATGGTGGGACTGCCTTGGGAACAACACGTCGCATTTCTGGATGATTCGCGCACTGCCCGAGCAATTGAGGCACGCCTACGCGAGGCCGTAAGGAAGTGTGCAGGTCACCCGGCTGTGCTTTGCTATGCCGTGGGTAATGAGATTCCTGCCGGAATTGTTCGCTGGCTGGGTCGCCGGCGAGTTGAGAGGTTCATAGAGAAGCTTTATCGGGCGGCAAAGGCTGAAGATCCCGAGGCGCTTGTTACTTATGTAAATTTTCCGACAACGGAATTTCTGGAACTCCCCTTCCTCGATTTTTTCAGTTTCAACGTGTATCTCGAATCGCGGAGCGCATTCGAGGCCTACCTTGCACGTTTGCAAACCCTTGCTGGTGACCGTCCATTGCTGTTAGCGGAGATCGGTTTGGACAGCCGACGACACGGTGAGCAGGCTCAAGCTGCTTCGATTGCATGGCAAGCACGGAGCGCCTTCGCAAGCGGCTGCGCTGGGGCATTTGTTTTTTCCTGGACGGATGAATGGCATCGAGGTGGATACGAAATCGAAGACTGGAATTTTGGACTCACGCGACGTGACCGAAGCCCAAAGCTGGCGCTAGACATCATGCGACAGGTCTTCGCAGAGATCCCCTTTTCTACCAACACGAACTGGCCACGGATCTCGGTGATCGTTTGCACATACAACGGAAGCCACAAATGGCTTGCAGAGTGCTTCCGCCATTTGAAGAAGATCGATTATCCGAACTACGAAGTCATTGTGGTCGATGATGGCTCGACCGATCGATTCACCGATTGTGCGCGAGATTACGGGTTCCGTCTAATTCGAACGCCGAACTTAGGCCTCGGCAACGCTCGCAATACCGGGCTGTCAGCAGCGACTGGCGAAATCGTAGCCTATATCGACGACGACGCCTATCCCGATCCAGATTGGCTGAAGTACGTCGCGGCTACATTTCTTCACACTGACTTTGTGGGCGTAGGCGGTCCGAATCTTCCTCCTTGCGGCGATGGCTGGGTCGCCGAATGCGTAGCAAATTCGCCGGGCGGCCCCATCCACGTGATGCTGACGGATCGCCAGGCAGAGCACATTCCAGGCTGCAACATGGCCTATCGGAAGTCCGCGCTGCTTGAGATTGGTGGCTTCGATGAACGTTTTCGGGTCGCGGGCGACGATGTGGACGTGTGCTGGAGCCTCCAAAAACGCAACTGGAAGTTGGGGTTCAGCCCCGCGGCTGTTGTATGGCACCATCGTCGCAATTCAGTTCGCACGTATTTGAAGCAGCAGAGGGGCTACGGCCGGGCCGAAGCCCTACTCGAGAAAAAGTGGCCCGAGAAATACAACTCGGCTGGTCACGTATCCTGGGCAGGCAGAGTGTATGGCAACGGTTTCTTCACAGTTCTTCCTCGTGGCGGCCGAATATACCAAGGAATTTGGGGGACTGCGCCCTTCCAGCGCCTCTATGCGTCCCCGCCAGGATTGGTCTCGTCTCTGGTTTTGATGCCTGAATGGTTTTTCATTGTAGGGCTTCTCGCCTTGCTGACCGGGCTTGGCTACAGTTGGAGGCCGTTACTTCTGGCAGCGCCGCTCTTGCTGGTCGCGCTAGGAGCCCCCGTTGCTCATGCTATTGCCAGCGGCATCTGCATCCGTCCGTCTGGACCGACTCGGAACTTCTTGCAGAAGGTTCGTTTGATAGGCGTGACCACGATTCTCCATTTGTTGCAGCCGTTCGCGCGTCTCTTTGGACGGGTACGTTGGGGGCTTACTCCTTGGCGGTGGGTCAAAGCAGAGAGCCCATCGTTGCCGGGAACGAGTTCCATCGTTCTTTGGAGTGAAGTCTGGCACGGCGCACAAGATCGGCTTAAAGGAGTTGAAGCTGCTCTGAAACAAATCGGCGTTGTCGTCCGCAGGGGTGGAGACTTCAATAACTGGGATTTAGAGATCCGCAGCGGACTACTGGGATCGGCGCGTTTGCGGATGGTTGCTGAAGAGCACGGCCAGCGAAGACAACTCGTGCGGTGGAGAGTGTCGCCCAAATGCTCGGGGATCGGCCTTGTAGTTTTATCGACATTGATTGCGATCTCTGTTGGAGCAGGCATTGCTAGCGCGTGGACTGCCTGTGTGACCGTGACGATGATGGGCCTGCTGCTTGGTCTCTCTGTCTTGCAGGAGTGTGAAGTCGCCACCGCATTCGCTATCCGCGCAATTCAAGAAAGAGAAGTTGAGCAATCATCAGTGGAGCTCGTCTTTGGGATGTTTAGAGGAGCCACCCACGCGGTACCCCAATCGATAGCAAGCTGCGTCCCGATCATGCGACCCATCGTGGAGCGCAAAGATTGACCTAATTAGGGTCACGGTGGCACTCAGGTTGTCGATAGCGAAGGGATTGAGCAGGGGCTCGTGCCCGGGAAACGCCCCCGGAACGAGAAACGGAAAGGAAGGGCACGATTGTCTAAGCAAGCCAGCTCAGAGCAGATCGTGGAGAAGGCACGTCCAGCCGTTCAAGCTTGGTTGCGGCTTCGGCCTGGTTCTTCGGAGCCCGGTGGAGTAACTCTTCTTAAGAACACGTCGAGATCGATAGTGTGCAGGATCGAAGGCATGGGTCCGGGAGGCTCCGGTGTTGTTGCCAAGCGGTGCCGCCGAACGGACGGAGAACTCGAAGCGTTTATATACAGTGAAGTTCTTGATCGGCTTTCGATGGAGTCAGCTCGTTGCTACGGCTTTATCAATGAGGATGGCGGAGACCACGGCTGGCTATTTCTCGAAGACTGCGGGATTACGAAGGTTACAGAGAAGGGTGGGAGTTTTCCGACAGCATTTGCGCACTGGTTGGCGCTCCTGCACGGCTCGGCCTCAAATCTGCCGATACGCGGTCGCCTACCGGACCGCGGACCGGCATGGTATCTCGAAATTCTACGGGCGGCTCGACTAGGACTTTGCCAGAGTCTAGCGGAGCGAAATCTGACCGAGCTAGATCGGTCGGCCTTCGAAACGATGCTGGTCTGTTTCGAAGTCTTGGAACGAAACTGGCACATCCTCGAAGAACGCTGTGAAGGCCTTCCGTGGACTTTGGTCCACTGCGATCTTCAACCTAAAAACATCCTCACTCGACAGACTCCCTCTGGAGTTGCGTTCTTGCCTTTGGACTGGGAGGACGCTGGCTGGGGATCTCCTGCAACCGACCTGGCGGAGATTGACGCCACAAGCTATTGGTCTACTGCGATAAGAACATGGGCAGGCATAGAACTCCGACAAGTTGAGGAGCAGGCACGTTGTGGAGCGGTGTTCCAGATCCTCGCAGCCGTTGGCTGGGAGATCGTACGGCTCGCAGCAGGTTCGGAAGAAAAGGCGATGAGACGGTTGCGCATCTACGCGCCCCGGCTGACTGCCTCCACACAGGCTCTGGGTTTGGAGGTTTAGCGGAATGCAGGATTTCGTGTCCGGACTCCCAAAGACTGAGGCATTAAAGAAGGGACTTACGTCAACCCTCCAGGGTGAAGATCTGAGCGGACACTCCCTCACCATTCTGGGCCGTGAACCCACACCTTACTCGACGACATTTCCATGCGAGATCGTGACTTGCCGGATTGGCTGTGGGAAGCCACGCCGACTCTTCTGCAAGTATACGGCTGGGGTCGACTACACGGGTCACGGGCATCGACGTGGCGTGGGGCATGAGATCGCAACTTACCGGCACATCCTGGCGCGGACAAACAAGTTCCGGCCAAAATTCTACGGTGGTTACACAGATTCGGAAACGGGCCAATATTGGCTCTTTTTGGAGTATCTGGATGGCTGTCTGCGGGTCGGAAAGCTGAATGACCCTGTAGCGATGGGCAAAACTGCCCGATGGATTGCCCGGTTCCATGTGAGCAGTCAGCGCCTGTTGAGCAAGAAACACGTCCGCTTCCTGAAGAGATACGACAAGGAATACTACCTCGGATGGATTAGTCGCACGGTCGATTTCGCCGGCCCGAATTACAGGAAATCATCCTGGCTTCACCATCTCCGTGCGCGCGCTGAGGACTTTCTGTCTCCGTTATTGGACTCAGCGCCGGCAATTATCCATGGCGAGTACTACCAGCACAACATTTTGTTCCACCAAGGGCGGGTCTGTCCGATCGACTGGGAGTCCGCTGCCGTTGGCGAAGGGTTGATAGATCTGGCCTGTCTGACTGATGGATGGGAAAGCAAGATCGCTGATGTATGCACGGCAGCCTACATCCGGACTCGCTGGCCCGAAGGGGCGCCCGCCGAGTTTACGAAAGTCCTTAAGGCTGCCCGGTTGTATATGACTGTGCGATGGTTGGGTGACGATCCCGACTTTACCCGAAGCGCGGGCGCGCGTGGGCACTGGATGCAGCTACGTAACCTCGTGACAGAATTGGAGCAAACATGAGAAAGGAGCGAAATAGTGTTTCGGCGTTCAAAGCCGCGTGCATCACCGGATTGTTTATCTTATCGGTAAGTTCCGTTGCTGCCAACCAGCGAGGCTCTCCTGGCCGCTTTGACCAAGGGTCTACGACCCCCACTGAGGTCCTTGGCATTTCCGGCGTAGTGCTTGATCCGAGCGATGCGGCTATCGCCGGTGCGAAAGTGATTCTCCACGGAGGAAGCCTCAAGAACGAACCGTCCACCGCGACCGATCTGACGGGGCACTTCCAGTTCACGAGTGTACACCCTGGCAACTATGAGGTGGAAGTGCAGCGGGAGGGTTTCAAGACATTGAGAAGTCGTGTGAAAGTCGGGCCACGCTCTTCGGCCCCGCTGCGTATCGTGTTGCCGCTCGCCGAACTGTACGAGGAAGTCACCGCGACGAATTCGCGAGGCCAACTGAGCCGTGACGCTACCGAAAACGCAGACGTTATCACGCTGGACAGGCAAACACTGGATTCATTACCCGCCCTAGATAACGACGTCGTGCAGGCCGTCAACGAGATGCTGGGGCCGGGGTCGGGGGGCTCGGGAGGCGCGATCCTAATCGTCGACGGGGTAATGGCTTCGGAGGTCGGAGTCCCCGCTTCAGCCATTCAGGAAGTCAGAATCAATCAGAATCCTTATTCCGCGGAGTATTCAGCCCCTGGAAAGAACCGGATCGAGATCATTACCAAAAATGGATCTTCCGACTACCACGGCTCTCTGGACGCATCCTTCCGCGACTACAGGCTTGACGCACGAAATGCCTTCGCAGACACGCGGCCACCTGAGCGTCTCTCCCTATTCGATGGCTATTTCACCGGGCCCATAGGAAAGAAGACCACATTCCAGGTCAGCGCCAGCCAGAAGCAAGATGACCGGCAACTGATTGTATACGCCCAGGTGCCTTCTGGAACGCTGATCGAAAATTTTGCCAATCCACAGAGCAGTACCTACTTTTTGGGGGGGATAAATCGACAGTTCGGCAAGGGGAACACCCTGGCGGTCCGATACAGTTTCTTCGACTGGTCGGACAAGGGCAATGGCGTCGGGGGCGTGAATCTTCCTGAAGCCGCGTCGAATGAATCCACCAGCAGACACTACCTCTTTGTCAGCGACCGAGCCGCAATTACTCCGAAGCTGATCAACGAATTCTCTGTTCGAGCGACCACGTCGGAAAGCCTCAACCGGAGTGTGCTCCAGGGACAGCCCCGTATTGTGGTGCTCGACGCATTCGTGGGTGGTAGCGGCCAAACTAACTACAACGAACTGCACAACTACTTGCAACTTACCGACACGCTTTCCTGGTCTCACGGCAAACATCTGGTCAGGGTCGGGATCAATCTTCCGGAATTCAGCCGCTGGAGCCTTAATGACCGGACGAATTTTGATGGCACTTTCCAGTTCTCTTCCCTCAATGACTACCTGCAAGGAAGGCCTTTCTCCTTCGTGCAGCAGCAAGGAACCAGTCAGCTGGTGTACTGGCAGAAAGAGATGGGTCTTTTTGCGCAGGATGAAATGCGCATACGCCCGGGGTTATCGGTAGCACTCGGCCTCCGATATGACTGGCAGAACTATGTTTCCAATCCCAAGAACTTTGCTCCTCGAGTCTCCTTCGCCTTAGCTCCCAGCAAATCTAGGAAGATCGTATTTCGCGGCGGGGCTGGAATCTTCTACGAAACCACTGGCCAGGCGGCGATCGCTGACATGCTTCGCTTCAATGGTCAAACCTTACGCCAGATCGTGCTCTCGAATCCGAGTTATCCAGACCCCTTCGCGGCCGACGGTTTGGCTCAGACCCTTCCAAGCAGCATTGTCCGCTTTGCACCTGATCTTCGTTTGCCGTACGACCTGCACTACAGCTTTGGTGTGGAAACGCAGCTACAAAAATCGACGATATTCACGGCCACCTATGCCGGTATCCGCGGCTTCGATTTGTTTCGCTCGCGCGACCTCAACGCCCCACTTCCTCCACTCTACCTCGAGCGCCCTAATCCTGAGATCGGTACCTTGCGAGAGATCGAATCGGATGGGGATCTAACAAACAATGCCTTGAAGCTGACCGTGCGCACAAAAATCAGCCACTTTTTCAATGGAATGGCGCAATATACTTTGAGCCGATCCTATGATGATACTGCCGGGATTGCCGCGTTTCCTGCGAATCAGTACGATCTAACCGGCGAGTGGTCTCGGTCTAACTTCGACTCTCTGCACTTTTTTTATTTCTACGGTACCTTCAATGCCCCTAAGGGTGTCAGCCTCGGTGCGTCGCTGTCGGTCCACTCCGGGCAACCCTACACGATGACCACCGGCACGGACGATTATGGGACCACGTTTGCCAATGCTCGGCCGCCCGGCGTGCCGCGAAACAGTCTGGAAGGACCGGGTTCCACCACGCTCAACCTTCGGCTGGCCAAGTCATTCACCTTAATTAGGGGCAAAACTGGCAAACACAAGAAAGAGGAACAGACGGGGCTGCGCGCAACCGCGGCGGTGGATGCGTTTAACATTCTCAGTCACGTTAACCTCGGTAGGCCTGTGGGCAATCTGAGCTCGCCCTTTTTTGGACGTTCTGTCGGCGCGGGGCCACCCCGGCGCCTGCAAATGCTGGTACGTTTGCAGTTCTAATTGCGAGCGGTGAGGAGCGCGAATTCGTCGATCGAGGCGGCGCGCTTCAGGTCTCGCCCATGGAAACATGCGTTGGGAGGGCTTGATACCGTACTGGCTCGGCAATTCGAGGCGTGCTTATCGGAACCGGTAATGAAGATTAAAGTGAATCCAACATTCGAGTTCGTGCTCGTCCAAGACCAGCACGAGAAATAGGAATCAGTAGAATGCATCACCCGGACCTAGCGCTGTTCCGAAGACTTCTGCAGCAGGCGAGACCCTACTGGCTTCATGTCGTCGCCATTTTCCTTTTGGGCCTGCTAGCGACTCCGCTCGGCCTGCTCACGCCGCTACCTTTGAAGATTATAGTGGACAGTGTTATTGGCACGCACCCGCTGCCATGGTTCCTTAACCGAATGTTGCTCGCATCCGCTACTCGATCACCCACCGGTGTCTTGACTATCGCGGTCGTTCTGCTTCTAGGCGTCGCCGCGGTCGAAAACCTCTTTGCTCTTGCGAATTCATTTCTCCGCACTTGGACGGCGGAAAAACTCCTTTTGGATTTTCGCGTTCGCCTTTTCTCTCATTTGCAACGTCTCTCGCTGGGCTATCACGATGCGAAGGGCACGACGGATTCTGTATACCGCATACAGTACGACACCGCGTCCATGCAGTATCTAGCCGTCGATGGACTAGGACCGTTTGTCACTTCGACAGTCACGTTGCTGGTTATGTTCTACGTGACGTTTCGTATCGATGCGCAGTTGGCCATGGTTGCTATGGTCATTTCACCCGTCCTTTTCATGCTCTCCATCGCGTACCGGCCGCGCTTTCGGAAGCGTTCGAAGGAAGTGAAGCAACTGGAAAGCAGCTCGATGGCAGTCTTGCAGGAAGTTCTGTCGGTCGTCCGCGTCGTTAAGGCGTTCGGTAGAGAGAAGCATGAGGAGGACCGCTATGCCCGCAAGTCCCAGGCAGGTATGTGGGCTCGAATTCACCTGGATTTGCTCGGTGGTTGGTACGGTTTGCTCGTGGGCATGACGACAGCTTTGGGGACCGCGTGCGTTCTTTGGATTGGCGTCTATCACGTCCGGGCGCGTACATTGACTTTGGGAAGCCTGCTGCTCGTAGTCAGCTACCTGGGCCAGCTGTACGCGCCGTTAAGAACCATTGGCCGCAAAGCAACCTCGCTGCAATCGCACTGGGTTGGTCTGGAACGTGCCTTTTCGGTTCTGGATCAGCTGCCGGATGTTCCCGAGCGCCCTAACGCGCGCCCTCTGGTCCGGGCCTCCGGCTCCATAGCGTTCCAGCATACGTCTTTCGCTTACGAGGAGGATCATTCAGTCCTCCAAGATATTTGTTTCGAGGTCCCGCGCGGAGCGCGTGTGGGCATCGCCGGCAGGACAGGAGCCGGCAAGACGACTCTGCTCAGTCTATTGACCCGCTTTTATGACCCCACAAGCGGTCAGATCTTGTTGGACGGAGTGGATCTACGCGACTACCGGCTGGCTGATCTGCGCAGCCAGTTCGCGATCGTTCTCCAAGAACCCGTCCTCTTTTCGACCAGCATTACCGAGAACATAGCTTACGCCAGGCCGCGAGCCACCGAATCGGAGATCGTTCAGGCGGCGAAGATGGCCGATGCGCACGATTTCATTTTGGCATTACCCCACGGTTACCAGACTGTCGTCGGCGAGCGCGGGGTTCGCCTTTCCGGAGGAGAACGGCAACGCATCTCTCTGGCCAGAGCGTTCCTGAAAGATGCTCCCATCCTTCTGCTCGATGAGCCAACTAGTTCGGTCGACATGAAAACCGAAGCGGCGATCCTGAAGGCGACTGAACGCCTCATGCAAGACCGCACTACATTCATGGTTGCTCACCGCCGTAGCACGCTGGAAAACTGCGACGTCATGTTGGAATTGGAGCACGGAAGTCTTGTGCATATGGAGTGCTATAAGTGAGGCCTCTTCGCATCGTTGTTCTTGGGAATATCGCGTGTGAGCCTTACCCAGGAATTGTATGGCAGGCAATGCAGTATGCAGTTGGCTTTCAACGGCTCGGCCACGATGCGTTTTACTTCGAAACCTCGTCTTCGTGGCCATACGATCCGGTTCGAAAGTCGAGGGTCAATACTTCGGGATATGCCGTATCGTATCTGGCGCAAGTCGCCGAAATGTTCGGTTTCAGCGACCGTTGGGCTTACCGGAGAAGCTATGGGGACAAAGCGTGGTTTGGTTTGGACCGAGAGTCAGCGGAAGAATTGCTGGCACACGCTGATGTTGTTTTCAGCATCACAGGATCCACGCGCTTGGCAGAAGAAGGCTTAGAAGTGGGGCGGCTCGTGTATGTAGGCACCGACCCCGTCGTCCACGAGGTACGGTTCGCTCAGGGTGACGAAGACGTCCGTGCACTGGTCGAGGAGCATGATGATGTCGTGACCTTTGGACTGAACATTGGCAACTCTGATTGTTCCCTGCCCCCTTTGCCCCATCTACGGGCAAGGACGCGCCAGCCAGTCGTGCTTGATCTCTGGCAGACTGGTCCGCCTACCAAGGCAGAGTTCACGACAGTGGGTAACTGGAGACAAAACGGTCGCGACATCGTGTTCGAGGGGAACACCTACTACTGGAGCAAACATCGTGAGTATCTAAAGTTCATCGACCTGCCGAAACGCGTGGCACAACCGCTGGAGCTAGCAACCGGCTTGATCCAACTGTCCCCCGAGGACAGCAACATGCTGAAGTCAAACCGTTGGCATCTGACGGACTCTCATCCGCTCAGTGTGTGTTCTTATAGGGATTATCTGCAGGCGTCCCGAGGCGAATTTACTGTGGCTAAGGATGCAAACGTGCGCCTGAGGACTGGATGGTTTAGTGATCGCAGTGCCTGCTACCTCGCGGCGGGCCGACCAGTTATCACTCAGGACACCGGCTTCGGCACGATCCTTCCAACAGGGGAGGGGCTGTTCGCCTTTAACACGATGGACGAGATCTTGACTGCTTTCGAGGCGATCGAGTGCGATTACGAGAGACATAGCCGTGCTGCCAGAGATATTGCCGAAGAATATTTCAAGGCCGAGACCGTCTTGGAAAGACTGCTGAACGATTTGGGATCGTGAGACATGTCAGCTAAGAGATACCTGATTGTGAATGCCGATGATTTTGGCCACAGCTCTCCGGTGAATCGCGGCGTCATGCATGCGCATGAGCACGGCATCGTGACTAGCGCCAGCTTGATGGTACGGTGGCCAGCCGCGGTTGAAGCCGCGGAGTACGCTAAAAGCCGTCCTGGTCTTGTCCTTGGACTGCACCTTGACTTCGGTGAATGGGTCTATAAGGACGAGAACTGGACGCCTGTCTACAATGTAGTGCCGCTCGATGAAGTGACGGCGTTGCGTAACGAGACTTCGCGCCAGCTTGCCGTTTTCCGAATTCTGACAGGCAGAGATCCCAGCCACATCGATTCTCACCAGCACGCACATCTTCGCGAGCCGGCACGCTCAGTGGTGCTCGAAGCCGCTCTAGAAGTGAGGGCGCCGGTGCGCGATTGCAGCCCAGAAATACACTATTGCGGACGCTTTTACGGGCAAACCGCTGAGGGCTCGCCCCATCCAGAGGGGATCACTTCAGGCGCGTTACTTGAAATACTCTCACAGCTACCACCGGGCGTCACAGAGTTAGCCTGTCACCCCGGAGAGGGATGGGTTCCGAATACGACGTATATCAAGGAACGCGCAACAGAATTGAAGACGTTATGCGACCTCAAAGTCCGGTCGGCGCTGATGGAAATGGGAATCGAACTGTGCGGGTTCACCACATTACCAGGCCTCTTGGTGTCCACCGAGATCGGATCTCCTACGCGATGACCCTACGGAACTCATCTCAGCGATTGCGAGTGGCTCTAATCCCGCCCTTGTGGGCTCGTGTCGCTCCCGCTACGCATGGGGGCGTGGAATGCATCGTGTACCTACTTGCGGAGGAACTCGTCAGGCGGGGCCATCAAGTTACGGTCTTTACCTCCAGCGACTCGCCCACTACGGCCAAAGTCGAAGCTCTTTGTGAATGGAACATGATCGAAGCGATGAAAATCGGCCGCGCTTGGGAGTACGAGTATTACGAGTGCTGTAACATCGCCGAAGCGCTGCAAGGGAGCGACTCGTTCGACATCATCCACTCGCACGTGGGGTGCTACGCGATTTCCCTCGGGGCCCTTTCACGGGCGCCAATCTTGCACACGCTCCATAATCCCATAACTCCTGATGCGATCTGGCTGTTGGAACGCTATGCGAATGCAGCGGTTACTGCCGTGAGTCGTCAGCAGATCGCTGGAGTACCTGAGCAGCGTCGCCGCAGCATTCGGGTGATCAACAACGGCTGTGACTTTGACTCGTATGAATTTTCCACATCTCCGGGAAAATACCTTGCGTTTTTAGGGCGAATGGGAGCCGGAAAATCGCCACTCAGCGCTATCCGTATAGCAAGGGAAGCTGGGATGCCAATCGTTTTGGCCGGGCAACCTCTCGACGACGAGGAGCAACTTTACTTCACGCAGAAAATCAAGCCGCTCATTGACGGTGACAACGTCATGTACATCGGCCAAGCAGACCATCAGCAAAAGTGTGCTTTGCTGAGAAATGCCGCCGCGCTTCTGTTCCCTGTCCAAGCCGAAGAGGCTTTTGGTCTGGTGATGATTGAAGCCATGGCATGCGGCACCCCAGTGATCGCGTTTCAGAGAAGCTCTGTGGAAGAGGTAGTGGATTTCGGGAAGACAGGTTTCTACGCCGCGTCCTTGCAGGCCCTGTCCTTGTTCGTGCCTCGAGCCATGGCGCTCGACCGAAGAATCATCCGGGAACACGCTAAGGAACGCTTCGGCCACGTAAGGATGGTGCATGAATACTTGCAAGTCTACGAAGCGCTTCTCAACGCGCCCTGGAATGCACGGGCACCAGTCGCTCCTGCGAGGGAATTATGATCGCTCCAGGCCTCGCCGGGATTGCAGTCAATCCTTTCAACGATATGCGTTGGTTGCGCGAAACCCTCGGTCCCACTGACCGGCTATTTGAAGCTACGAACGTTTCTAAACGAGACGAAAAACGATGCCGCGCTATGGCGTGCTCGAGCGTTGGCAGGATCTCTTGTGGCGAGGAGGCGATTGCCGGAGCCCGAATGCGCATCCTAGTGCTGAATTCAGACATTCCATTTCCGCCGATTACGGGTGCCCAATCCCGGACGTTCCACCTCCTCAGGCGTCTCTCTGCGGAACATGACGTGACCCTACTCGGTTTCAGTTGGGATTCGCAGGACGCTTCTGTCATTTGTTCATTACCGGTCGAAGTTATACGTGTCCCGTGGGCGCCTTCAGAACCCTACCGTAACATGCACGAAGGCAATGCCTCGGAGTCCCTAGAGGCGTACCGCTACCTGGCCTATGAGAGTGCCGAGCCTTGGTTCGTCAGCTATTACAACTCGGCCGTACTGGAGAACCTTCTTAGCGAGCTGATGTCAAGATGGTTCGATTTGATTCTGATCGAGCACTCGTTCATGGCAAGGTTCTTGCCTTTCTTGCGTCCGGATGTGCCAAAGGTTCTGGATATGCACAATGTTCATACGTTGATGGCTTGGCGGCGCGCCCAAGAGAAATCTGGCAGCGAGAAACACGATATGTTGAAAGAGTTTGAGAGAACTCGGTCCTTTGAGCGGATGGTTTGTAGTGCATGTCAGCTCTGTCTTTGCTGTTCGGAGCAAGACGCCGAAACAGCGCGCCATTTCCTGAATATAGAGCACTTGAGAGTGATACCCAATGGCGTAGATACCGCCATGATGACTCCCGCAAAGGCTTCGGCTACGCCGGGCTACCTCCTATTTACGGGGATGATGAATTATGAGCCAAACGTACAGGCCGTTCGGTACTTCGTTGGAGAGATACTACCGCTGATCCAAGCTGAGGCTCCCAACGTAACATTCCACATCGCCGGCGCAAATCCTTCGCCCGAGGTAAAGGCACTCGCCACAGAAAGCGTGTACATCCACGGTTCTGTGCCCGACATGCGCTCGTATTTTCGCCGAGCTTCTGTTGTGGTCGTGCCGTTGCTCCATGGCGGCGGCACGCGGCTCAAGATCCTTGATGCCGCCGCCTGCGGCAAACCGATTGTCTCCACTTCCGTGGGGGCCGAGGGGCTCAATTTCGTGGACAGTCGAGATCTTCTACTGGCCGATTCAGCTCCGAGATTCGCTCAAACTGTCGTTAGGCTCTTGTCCAATCCTGACCACCAGGCTGAGCTCTCACGGAGCGCACGCCGGGCGGCAGAAGCTTACGACTGGTCGAAGATCGCTTCAGAATTCTGCAGGGTCATCACCGGTATCGCCCAAGGGCGCGCAGAGTCGGCTTTAGTCGTCAAAGAGGTGCCATCGCACATCGCGAGAACGAGTAAAGTCTAATGACATCACTCGGGTGATCCGTGGGAGAGGGCTAGAATGACATCGTGAATCATCCACTTAGAGGCGGCACAGGGATGTGGGTCATCAGGGCTTGTATCTTCGCTCTTACAGCAAGTCCGCTGCTGGTAGCCCAGCAAACGCATACTGGCGGTGGATCCGAAGAAGGCAAGCAGCTCTTCGTAGCCAATTGCGCCCCTTGCCATGGCCCGGACGGCGACGCAATCGCAGGAGTCGATTTTGGACACGGCAAGTTCCGGCGCGTATCGTCTGATGGCGACATCCTTGAGATCGTCAAAGCGGGGATCCCGGGAACAGGGATGCCTGGGTTTTCGAATGAGCTTACGGAGGTCGAGATCAGGATGCTGGCCGCTTACTTGCGTTATCTCGCGGGCACTGCCCAGACCGCTTCTGCCCCAGGCGATCCCGTGCGTGGCAAGACGATCTTCGAAGGCAATGGCAGGTGCCTTGAATGCCATCGCATCAGGGGCAAGGGCTCTCGGGTCGGCCCGGACCTCACAGAAATCGGGTCTGTCCGGCGGTTGGCCGAACTGGAACGCTCTATTCTCGAACCCGGCGCTGAAATACTTCCTCAAAACCGGTTCGTTCGGGTGGTCACCAAGGATGATGTCGCGATTACTGGAAGACTGCTTAACCAGGATACTTTCACAGTGCAGCTTATTGATTCCAAGGAGAGGTTGCTTTCGTTCGAAAGGTCAAACTTGAAGGAGTACGTCTTTCTCGACAAATCACCGATGCCTTCCTACCAAGGCAAATTTAGTCCTCAAGAACTCGCAGACCTTGTCAGCTATTTGGTTTCTCTGAAAGGAATGGGCAGTCGATGAATGCGCGAATGCTGCTGCTCATTACGATGGCGAGTTTTTTCTGGGGGCCGACTTCGCGGGCCCAAGTCTCGTTCGAACGTATCCTTGATGCCAACAAGGAGCCCGAAAACTGGCTTACGTATTCCGGCACTACCCTGAGCCAGCGTCATAGTCTGCTCAACCAGATTACTCCGGCAAACGTGAAGAATTTAGAGTTGCAATGGATTTATCAAGCCCGGTCACTGCAAAAATTCGAAGCCACGCCTCTAGTGGTGGACGGAACCATGTACACCGTCCAGGCTCCGAATGATGTACTCGCCTTGGATGCCGCTACAGGACGCGTGTTTTGGACCTACTCCTACAATCCGGGACGTGCGCACCCTTGCTGCGGCCGCGTCAATCGCGGACTGGCCATTCTCGGTGACACACTCTTCATGGGAACCATCGACGCGCATTTGGTCGCGATCGATGCCAAGAACGGACGACCCCTCTGGAACACCACGATCGCAAGAGCGAAGTCTGGTTATGCCATAACGCATGCCCCTCTAGTTCTTAAGGACAAAGTGATCATTGGTACCGCTGGTGGGGAGTATGGCATTCGAGGCTTTATCGCCGCTTACGATGCCCACACTGGGAAGGAAGCTTGGCGCTTCTATACCATCCCAGGACCCGAAGAGCCCGGCCATGAAACTTGGGAGGGTGACTCCTGGCAAACAGGAGGCGGCCCGGTGTGGATGACCGGCTCCTACGACCCGACACTCAACCTGACCTATTGGGGTGCAGGCAATCCCAGCCCAGACTGGAACGGCGACGTTCGGCCTGGAGATAACCTCTACAGCGATTCCGTGGTCGCCTTAGACACGGACACCGGAAAGCTGAAGTGGTACTACCAATTCACGCCGCACGACGATCTCGACTTTGATTCCGTACAAGTTCCAGTCTTGGCCGACATCGAGTGGCAAGGCCAAAAGCGCAAAGTCATCCTGTGGGCCAACCGGAACGGCTTCTTTTATGTGCTGGATCGCCTGACGGGCCAGTTCCTGCTTGGGAAACCATTCGCCAAAGTAACCTGGGCTAGAGGCTTCGATCTAAAAGGCAGACCGGTACGGATACCCGGCCAGACTTCCAGCCTTGAGGGTACCCGCATCTATCCGGGCAATCCTGGCGCGACCAGTTGGTATTCGCCTTCTTACAGCCCGCGCACGGGGCTCTTCTACATCCCGGCGTGGGCCAACTCCTCTTCAATTTTCATGAAGGTTCCTGTCGAGTACAAGGAAGGCCGAGAATATGCTGCCGGAATACCCAAGTCGTTGATCCCTTTTGACTGGTCGCCTGCTCCGAATTTCCGAAAAGAGGAAGAGGGCTACGGAGCGGTCCGAGCGCTCGACCCGCAAACGGGTGAAGCGAAGTGGGAATTCAAGATGACCGACGTTACCGAGGCTGGCATCCTGACCACTGCTTCGGATTTGCTGTTCAGCGGCGGGCGAGAGGGGTATTTCTACGCTCTGGATGCCCGCACCGGGGCGCTGCTATGGAAAACTTCCCTCGGCGCAGCGGTCATTTCCGGTCCGATGACGTACTCCGTGGGGGTTAAGCAGTACGTGGCAGTCAACGCCGGGAATTGCCTATTCACGTTCGCGCTTCGGCAGTAGTGTCGGCGTGGAAAAGGAATGTCGGATGAATATTCTGGTTATTGCCCCTCATCCTGACGACGAGTCGATCGGTTGCGGCGGAACCATTTGCCTTCATACCGATCGTGGCGACTACGTGGCCGCGGTGTTCCTGACCTCCGGAGAGTTTGCCCTGAGCGATTTGCCGCGAGAAAAAGCATGGGTCATTCGCGAAGGTGAAGCACAGGAGTCGGCGGACATTCTTGGAATCACAAGTGTAACGTTTTTGAGACGCCCGGATCATTACCTTGGCGATGGGATCGAAGAGGCAGCGACAGAGCTCCGGCCGTTGCTAGAGCGACAGCAGCCCCAACTCATCTACTTGCCACACGCGAACGACGGGCATCCGGATCACCGTGCTTGCCGGCCGATTGTCCAAGCAGCGCTATCCAGCACTCTGATTCCTCCACCTGCGCTGTTGGGCTATGAGGTCTGGGCGCCGCTTTCCGAATATGATCGTGCAGAGAACATCAGCCAGGCGATGAAGCGCAAGCTTCAAGCCGTGTGTGCCCACCGCTCGCAGATAAAGCAGGTTCGCTATGATCGAGCGGTAAGCGCACTGAATGAGTACCGCGGCACGATGACGCAGGTCGGCCGTTACGCGGAGGTGTTCCAATTCGCAGACGATCGATTCGCCGCGATTCCGCGAAGTCGAAGAGCAGATCCCGCCTGGCACTGCGTCTATGAGGTGACCCAGGAAATTGCCAAGCTTGTCCCGCCGCAGGATGCATTCATTCTTGTGGATGAGGGTCGGTTGGAAGCGGCGCCTTTGGTCGCCCCACGGCGATGTATTCCTTTTCTTGAAAAGGACGGATATTATTGGGGAAAGCCGGCGGATGACGAGGCCGCCATTCGCGAGGTCATGCGGCTACGACTCTCTGGTGCAAACTTCATGATTTTCGTCTCTTCTACCTTTTGGTGGCTGGAATACTATGCTGGTCTCAAGCGGTACCTGTATTCAAATTTCCGCTGCGCCTTGAAAGATGATCGTTTGCTTGCATTCGACCTTCATGCAGGAGCTGTGTGACAGAGCGCGGCTTGATATTCGCGAATGGGTCGAGGGCCCAAGCGATCGGGAGAACAGTGAAGTCGTTGAGTAAAATCTTCGACGCGCGAATGTAGTGGCGTATGATATTTTGAGAGTAATTACGGCGTTGGAGTCCTTCCAGCATCATTTGTCGCACGGGCTCGAACCCGCGACCTCCTGCGTGACAGGCAGGCGTTCTGGATTCTGCGCGGGCTGCCGCCCTGATTTATCCGCGCCGAAAATCATGTCCCCACAGTCCCGAAGCCTTCGCTTGAAAGGGCCTCATAACTATCACAAGATGAGGATGATGCCTGGTAGCTCTGCGCTAAAGCATTTGGGGGTCGTTCCGAATGGTCATGGCATGAATCTGTTTGCTGTAATACAATGAAAACAGTGGTGTTGCGCAACTCCCCGGTAGCTCAACGGTAGAGCATTCGGCTGTTAACAAACCTCAAAACCGTTGAATCGGCACCGCTTATACCGAAAAAACGCCGGTTTAGCGGCCCTTCGTTGGAACCAAGTTGGAACCAGATTACTGAAGTGAACCCCTACAATGAGACAGTTTTGTCGTGTACACCTTGCGAAGCGAGGATTACTTGTGGAGTCGAGGTGTGGCGCGGTGGTTTAGGTGGAGCCTATCGGTGTGCCGACCCTTTCGTCAGTCGGTGCCTCACTAGCTCCGCCATGCTTCCGTTTCCACACCCCGCTCATCGAACCGGACGTGCGGATTTGCCGCATCCGGCTCTCGGAGAAGACTCACGCAATCGCCGTAGCCATTGCATGTGACGCTGTCTGCAACTTCTGAAAACAACTTGGGAGTTATCAGGCCTATCGCCAATCTCCCTTTCTGTCGTCGCTTCTTGCGTCCGCCTTCAACTGAGGCCCCTTCCCTCCACCGGAGTTACCCGGCATCGTCGGTACTACGAGCCTCTCCGCCATCCCAGTCAGCCCGGCCCGTCTCTCACGAGCTGCCAGTTGATCCACACCGCGATCACCGCTGGGACTTCCCGTGTTGCGCATGGTCCCCTTCGCCTGCATGCCGTCGCCAATACCCCGGCAGGTCGAATGGAATTTATTCGCTCGTACGATTCCATTCGCTTCGGCCTTCCCACGAACCGGGGCGGGTCGGCTCCTGCATTGTCGGTTTCGGGGCCTGCTCAGCGTTCACTCACGTTACGGCCTGCACGCTCGCCAAGTCGCCTAGCGACTCTCTGCACCAGAGGCTTCAACAGTCTCGTTGCCTCCACTGCTGCTCTGATTGCTACCGGGTGGAGCGAACCAGTTCCCGGGCGGGTCTAACTCCCGCTGTGGACCACCACCTTTTCACGGCGCACCCGGATTGCCGACTTCCATGATAAGTCTTTGTCAAGAGGGCAAAAGCTCTCCCGACGCGCTTCGGAGGAGCGCGGGTACAAATTCTTTCTGATTCTTCGCCGCGTGTGTTGGCCTCTCAGCCGTGGTTCCTATTCCCGATAGAACC
>WNFO01000739.1_pt1 | contig 24363 bp, 18 predicted proteins | sample 5400251 | NCBI WGS metagenome assembly WNFO01 (sample SAMN13153354, study PRJNA577476) | soil metagenome | isolation source: 100 cm saprolite under Madrone tree | place: USA:California | collected 2016-06-14
TGGGATCAGGGATTTCACGGCGGCAGCGCTCCGCTGGAAGAGCGGCTCCGCAAACCGCTTACGATCGAGGACGCAGAGGCTGTCAAAGAAGGCGGCCGGTCCGTCAAAAGCGTCACCGCATTCATCCAGACCAATTGGATGCAGTCACATACGGTGCGCACAAAAGCAGGTGAAGTGACCGCGATTGATTTCCGCGGCGTGCAGCCGAATTTTGGACAGGTGTACGCGAACGCTTCGACGCTGGACGGACGCTTTATTAGCGAGGGCGACGATTTGCACCGGGAAAAAGTAGTGATGCTTGGTGAAAACGTTGCGCCGGTGCTCTTCCCTGAGGGCCATCCAGTGGGCAAAGACGTCATGATTGACGGCACCGACTTTCAGGTGATCGGCGTGGTCGAGAAGCCCAAAGGCGGCTTCGGCATGGGCGATGAAGACCGCCGCGTGCTGATTCCCTTCAACACGTTCAAGAAGACCTACCCATCTGCGGACGAATTGAACATGCGTGTGCAGGCCTATCCGGGAATGTTGGATCCGATGGTTGACGAAGTTACTGAAATTTTACGCCGCCGCCGTAACGTGGCCTACGAAGCGAAGAACAATTTCTCGATTGGCACTGCGGCTCAACAGGTAGAAGAATTCCACAACATCATGGCTATGGTTTATATCGGAACGATTGTGTTGAGCAGCATCGGATTGCTGATTGGCGGCGTCGGAGTAATGAATATCATGCTGGTCAGCGTCACGGAACGCACGCGGGAGATCGGCATCCGCAAAGCCATCGGCGCAAAGAGCAAGGACATCACCTGGCAGTTTTTGTTGGAAGCCATGACGTTAACAGGGGTGGGCGGTGTGATTGCGCTCCTCGCTGTAAACGCATTGGTCTTGCTGATTCGCGCCACTCTGAAATGGCAGGGAACGGTGCCCGTGTGGGCGGCGATCCTTGGCGTGACGGTCAGCGTATCAATCGGACTGATTTTCGGGGTTTGGCCGGCGATGAAAGCTGCCAAGCTTGACCCGGTGGAAGCCCTCCGTTACGAATAATCAGCGGGATCTTAGGCCTGTGCGTGCTTACGCGGCATCGCGGTAGATATTTTTCCTAGAACAGAACGAGAACTCCACACAGCGCGCTCGCTTTACTTGCTGTTATGCGAAGAGGCAGAAGCATCAGCAATGGTTTCGGCTGGTTTGGAGTTTCTTGGTGGCGGTGCTCCCGGCCAGAGAATTTCCAGCGCCGCGTCATGTTTCACAAGCATTTTGGCGTGCTTTACGACTTTGATCGAAAGCAAGTTGGCTGTACCACCTTGTATTTCAGCCAAGCCCCCGCGCTCGAGATGGAGACTCTGATCCGGGCGATAGAGCGCGACGCGAAATTCATGAGATCCGGCGGTCAGTGGGCGTTCCAGATGAAGCGTCTCGCCTGGAGTGGTGACCGATAATGGAGAGGTGGCCACCAGATGCTGATCCGCGTAAATCGCCAGTATTTCGCCGTCGATTGCCGAGGAAATTTCTATATTAAGAGGCACCTGCGCGACCGCTGAGCTGTGCCCGGGTGTAACCGCGGCAGCCTGATTTGAGTTTTCGCGCGCGCTCGCCAGATCCTCGTTAGGCTTTCCCATCGCATTAGGCGATGCGGACCGGGCGTCCGGACCAGGTCCTTTGTCGTGCCTGGTTGCGGACTGACCGGAACGCCTCGAACGTGGAGCTTTTGCTTTTGTCGATCGCGTTTCGCTTGGCGCGCTAACGTACTGCGCATTTAAGTTCGGGATGTTTGTAATCGCCATTGGACCGCCGGTGATTGGAATGCGCACTTCCAGTTGAGAGTTCGTAGAATCCGAAATCTGCTCATCGGATGGGTTGGCCGCTGCGACAACCGTCTTGCCATGACTGAGCTGGATATTCCAATGGTGAGCGCCAGCGATCAGTAGAATCGCGGCCGCGCAAGCCGTTACGGCAATCCACGCATCGCGCGGATGGAGTGGCCGCTTCCACCACGAAAAATCAAACCGGTTGGGCGCCGGCTCAACCTTGCTTCTGGCAAACGGATAAAGCGACGCGGCGAGCGACTCGCCGGAAGCGTATCGTGCGTTGGGATCCTTCGACAGGCAGCGCATCACGATGCGGTCGAATTCTTTTGGCAATTGCGGATTGTGACGCGACGGCGGAGGCGGATCTGCAGCCACAATCTGCGCGCACACGGCGGTTACCGACGAGCCGTCGAACGGGCGAACCCCAGTGGCCATCTGATACAGAATGATGCCCAGCGAAAAGATGTCCGACCGGTGATCCTGGGTTTCGCCCTTGATTTGCTCTGGCGAGAGATAAGCCGGAGTTCCGACCAGCTTTCCGGTGCCGGAAAGCTGCGTAGCGTAACGGGCAATTCCAAAATCCCCGAGCTTGATGTGACCCTCGTCGGTCAGGAAAATATTTGCGGGCTTGATGTCGCCGTGGACGATGCTCGCGCGATGCGCGCGATTCAGCGCGTTGGCAAGATCGCCCGCCCAAACGCCGACGCGCGCCAACGGCAACGCGCCTTGCGCCGCCATCACAGATTCAAGAGTCTTGCCCGGAACGAATTCCATTACAAGGTAGGCTGAGCCGTCTTCATTCGTTCCCAAATCGTAGATGGAAACGATATTGGGATGGGAAAGCCGTCCCAATATCTGCGCTTCACGCATAAACTGCTTCTGCAGCTCCTCGGAGCCGAATCCGTGACCGAACGTTTTCATCGCCACAGTCCGGTCGATGAGTGTGTCGTGCGCTTTATCAACGCGGCTGGTGGCGCCGACGCCGATCGTGCTTACGATCTCATAGCGTGTCTGTGTCATGTTGTGGTCCGGGGACAGTTCTCCACTTCGAGGTGAGCGTGACACATTCCCTCGCGACTGCAGAATGGGCCTTAAGTCCTGAAAAACCTGAGGACGGAAGTACCGAGAATTTTTTTCCATACTACTTTCTTCGCCAATGATTCGCTGATCGAGTGTACAGGTAACCCTAGCCGAATGGATTTTTCGGCGGGCCCACGGAGATACGCTACGTCCTAAATCTGCGCCAGGGTGAGTATTGGCAGTCGCTGAAGGAAGTCTAAAGATGGAGCTTAGTCCGCGTAGAGCGGACGGACGGGCGGAGCGATTACTGTGTCGAAGACCAGGGGTTTTGAGTTACGGGCCGAACTACCCGTGAATTGACGGTGTGAAAGCGCGTCTTGAGACCCAAGAATGGCCGCTCGACAGAGAAATGGAGAACGGAGGCCAGCGCGATCGCAGTCGCAAGTTGTGAAATGAAGATAACAGCGAAGTGCTGCAGGTGGCTCCCGAAGAGCCGCGGCCAAAGAACGTCAAGTACGTAACCATGACATAGATACAAGGAGTAGGAGATTGCTCCAAAGTACCGCGCCAAGGGATTGTTTAAGAGGGAGTTGGGGCGACAAATAACTGAAACGAGAATGACCGCAAGCAGATAGGTCACTATGTCGGACTGATTCTGGAGGGCGAATACGAGAATCAGCGCGCATATCGGAGTGCAGGGATGCGAGACCCATCCTGGCGCCAGCCAACCGCGCTTGGCGGCAATGGCTATCAGGCAGCCGAGCACGATAGCATCCAAGTGAGCATCGAAAGCGAACCAGGTGTAGCGCTGATATCCGAGAAAAGTGAGAAGAGAACGATAGACAGGTTCCACCAGAAGAACTCCGAAAAGAATCTTCGTCAGCCTGGAGCGTTCAATGCGAGTCAGAAGAAACGGCCAGAGCAAATAGAATTTTTCCTCAACGCCGAGGGACCAGGCTACCGTCAGGGTGCCGTAGCGGTGGGCGAAAGCCTGGTAGTAGTCGCCCATATAGAAAAAGGTCGCCCAGCTTCCAGCAAAGGGACCAGCCAGCCGGCACAAGAACCACACAACATAAAAGACCGGAAACAGTCGCAGACTGCGCCGGAGGTAGAATTGCCGCTTGTCCAGACGTCCCGTTGCATCGATTTCACCGATCAAGAGCCAGGTGATGAGCAAGCCGCTCAACTCGAAAAAGAGTGTAACTGCGTACGGCCCTGGCAAAAACCGGTCATATTTTCATTGGTCCAGGTAATGAAAGAAGACAACCGCAAGAGCGGCGATGCCGCGCAATCCATAGAGGCTGGGTATTTCGCGCTTCGACAGATTGGCGAGAAACGGATTTGCGGGCGCGCAAGATACAGAATGTTCAGCATTCTGTGAGCGGACAAGTGTAGACGCTGGACACAAGACGGATTGGGATTGCTGTGACGTGCGAGCCTCCATCAAGGAACTCTATGGCAGGAACCGGATGGCGCGACCTTAAGAATTCTTAAGAGGGTTTCTTGGGCTTTGACCGGCGCCAATGAGTGTCAGACGATGTTGTGGAACCGTTAGCAGCAACGAAGGCCGGACAGATGGACGCCTCCCGAAAAACGAAGCAACTGTCGTTGTTGTTGGTCGACGATGACGCTGAGCTGTGCGGCATGATGAAAGAGTTCTTCAGTCAACTGGGCCATCGGCTCGAGTGCGCCTATAACGGCCGGGACGGATTAGCTCGAGCGCTGGAACACAAACACGATCTCGTCGTCCTCGACGTGATGCTGCCGGTCATCAGTGGATTCACGGTTCTGCAGCAGTTAAGGCGGCGCAAGAATATTCCTGTAATCATGCTGACGGCGCGCGTTCATCGGCAGGATCGCATACTCGGCTTGAATTCTGGGGCGGACGATTATCTAGCGAAGCCGTTTGATCCTGACGAATTATTTGCCAGGATTCGGGCGGTGCTGAGGCGCGGAGCGAGGCAGGAGAGCCGCGCTGGCGATCCCGTAAAGATATTCGGAAGCATTCGCATAAATTCGCAAACCCGCGAAGTTTGGAGCGATGGCCAGATCGTCGAGTTGACCGCGCTGGAGTTCGACATTCTCGACCTGTTGATGAGTCGCGCTGGCCGAATTGTGTCGCGGGAGGAGCTCACGGCGGGCCTGCTCGAGCGTGAAGCGACGCCCTATGACCGCGCACTCGATGTACACATCAGCCATTTGCGCAGGAAGGTCGAACATGGGCACGAATTGATTCGTACGATTCGCGGTGCTGGATATATGTTCACTGCGGAACCCGGGCCGAACGCATGAAGTCTCTTTATGTCGCTATCCTGATCGCGATGCTGGTAACGCTCTCCCTGTCGCTGCTGGTGTTCCTACTGATCTCAAATCACATGAACGAGAAATATATGTACCCAGTGTTCGAAGCGATGGACGAATTAGAGTTGGAGAGCGCCCTGAACGCTTTGAAAACTGGGGGCCCGCAAGGCGTTTCGTCCTACATGGAACGGTTGAATCAGCTTTTTGGAACATCGCACTACTTACTGGACTCGGAGGGCGTTGATATCGCTTCCGGGACGCGCCACACGGAACTTCTTCCTGCTGCGCCAACTTCGAAATCGCGAGGCTTTGTGAATGGACGGTACATCGTTACACACCGATCGGATGACGGTGCGCACTGGTTTGTTGCAGTAGATCCCCGGCAGCCGCGTTGGTCGACCTTTTTGCCGTACTACCTGCTGGTGCTGGCAGTCACCGGGGTTTTGTGCTGGCTTGCTGCTGTGGGAATCGTTTCACCAATTCGGCGGATAGCCGCCAGCATGGTGCGTCTCGGAAAAGGAGAACTTTCCGCGCGGGTGAGTTTAAGGCGGCAGGACGAAATCGGAGAATTGGCATGTTCCTTCAACCAAATGGCCGCGCAGCTTCAGCGATTGTTGACGAGCGAAAGGAGGCTCCTAGAAGACATCTCACACGAACTGAGGTCACCGCTCACACGACTTAAGTTTGCGGTTCGCCTGGCCAGAACGGATGCCGACCGGGGTGCGGCGCTCGACCGGGTGGAACGCGAAACCAACCGCATCACATCACTCGTCTCCGAAATCGTCGAGATGACGCGGGTCGAGAATGACTCGCTTTCGCGAAAGACGGAAAATGTGGACCTTGACGAGCTGATTGAAGAAACGGTGAGCGACGGCCAACTGGAGGCGGATTTCCGAAATTGCAAAATACGGGTCGAAGGCCAGCTTTCGTGCGAAGTATCGGGCGATCAAGAGCTGCTTCGACGCGCGGTCGAGAATGTCCTCCGCAACGCAATTCGGCACTCGCCAGAACGGGCCAGGATCGACGTGATTCTTGAGCGGAACGCGGAATTCGCGACCATTACCGTTCGCGACCACGGGCCGGGAGTTCCGGAGGAATTTCTCACACAAATCTTGGAGCCATTCTTTCGAGTGGACGAGGCGCGCGAAGTGACCAGCGGAGGCGTCGGATTGGGATTGTCCATCGCGAAGCGTGCGGTACAACTACATGAAGGAACGATCGTTGCCGAGAATGCCGCCCCAGGACTGCGAGTGCGAATCACGATTCCCCTGAACACGGTTGGTTTCGATGTAAGAACTACGCCGAACGGAGCAGGCGCGATGCCCGATCGCGGAGCGTGACCAGCGGAACCGGCTTTGCTTGTGGCTGAGCGTTCACAACTGCCTTGCGTCGCGCCAACGGATACAGCAACTGGGCCAACTCTGCTCCGGAGGACAGGCGCGTTTCGGGATTCTTCGCCAGGCACGCCGCGATAATTTCGTCAAAACTGGAAGGAACCGACGGCTGCAAATGAGATGGCATCCTAACGGTGGAGGACAGCACGCGATTGCAGACTCCCTGTAAAGAATCCGCCTCAAACGGCCGTGTGCCGGTGACCATTTCGTACAGCACCACGCCCAGGGAAAAAATGTCCGAACGCGCGTCTTGCGGACGGCCCATGATTTGTTCCGGGCACCAGTACGCAGGCGTACCGAGCAAAGGAGAATCCCCACTGTCGCGCTTTGCGACGCGCGCCATGCCAAAGTCCGTTAGCTTCACTTTTCCGTCCGCGGTGATCAGGATGTTCGCCGGTTTCACGTCGCCGTGAATCACTCCACGCGTGTGCGCCACGTCCAGCGCTTCGGCCGTATGCGCAATCCAAGCGCAAGCGCGCGGCAGCGGCAAGGTACCTTTCTCAAGCAGACGATCGAGCGGAGTTCCGTCAATGAATTCCATCACAAGGTACGGAGTCTGCGTCGATTCCTCGATTCCCATGTCGTGCAGCGTAATGATGTTGGGATGAGTCAACTGGCCGACTACTCTGGCTTCGCGCAGGAAGCGGTCGCGCGCTTCTCCAGTCGCGAGTTCAGAGTGAAATAGCTTTATCGCCAAATGCCGCCCGATCATCGGGTCAAAACCACGCACTACGCGGCTGGTCGCGCCCACGCCCAGAGTTTCAAAGAGTTGGTAACGTCCGACTTGCATGGGGACCTTCCGTTCCTGATTGTAATTTATGGTTGGTGGCGGTAGAGGCAAATGAAGCGAAAGTTCCGAAATGCGCTAAACTGTGGTACTAGGACGGAAACTTGGCTAAGTCACTGAAAAATTGGAAGTTACTTAGATTGAGGGGAGACAACCTCTGACTGTTTCGTTTGTTACGGTCGTTCGAATCGTTTGGCTTATATTCGACCAACCCCGGGGCACTCTTCAGCCGCGCCGGGAAATCCCGGATAAACGACTTCATGGAAGGGTGCCAGAATCCATTGAAGCCGAAAAAATACATCTCGTTCATGGCTTGGGTCGCGGGCCAGCCCTCATAAGCCATTCGATAGGTAGCGACGAAAACTCCGGTGCGGTCGTCGCCAAACTGGCAATGCACGAAAACTTTTTCGTTGGGATTGTTGCGAAACAGCGCCAGGAATTCGGCTACTTGGTCGTTGCTGGGCGGAGACCATCCGCTCACTGGAATGCTTAAGAAACGAATTCCCAGCGATTCTGCTTGTCGCCTCTCAGAATCTCTTCGCGCTGGATCTTCACCGCGCAAATCCACAATCGTAGTAATGCCCAGCTTTTTCAACTCTTGCATTCCCGCTATGTGCGGTTGCGCACCACGATAAAGAACATGGTTCACGCGTCCGCCATTCGGCAGGCCCGGAAGTCGAAGCTTCTCGCCATACGCCGAGCGCATTACTGGTGGAGCGATTGGAGAAGCTGAATGCTCCTGAGCAAAGACACCCGTGGCCAGAAATAGAAGCAGTGTAGCGCGCAAGGCATTCCGGATCATATATCGTTGGATGCAAATATTGTAACGGCAGTTGACAACGAAAGGAAGCAGCGAAATCACGGTGATTCGCACTCTGCAACGATTCACGAGGAATTTTACAACTGTCACTTGAGCTGCGTGCATGCTTCTTTCGGTCCTGGAAAAAATCCTTTTCCTGGCGGAAGTGGAAATGACAGCAAGCAAATTCGCCACCGCGGCGTCTAGATTTTTTGTGCGGAAAAAGTTTTAGCCGGCCGCAAGCCGAGAAAGTGAACGAAGCACCTGTGAAAAACTTTTCAAGGAGTGGAAAAAAATGCAAATTAGAATTTGCAGAGCGGGAAACGCGTAAGAGGTTTCTCATAAACGGCTTACGAGAACTTTCCAGCTCATTTCTGTTCAGCCGGGCGAGGCAGACAGGTAGCAATCAAGAATACGCACCACTAGATATGGGCGCTTTGAGAAAGTCTCATCCATATTTTGCGTTTTTCTCTTGACAGGATTTTTCCCGCCGTTGATACTGCAACTCCAGATTCGGGGGATCGTGGAAGCGCCAGACGGACCCAGTCGAGGTTGATCAAGTCCGGTCTAACCACGAAACTTACCCGGGTTTTTCGCAATAAAATCCAGCGCGAAGTAACTGCTCCGCGCTTTGTTCGCGCGAAGTGGCAGGCTTGCTATGAGGCTCTGATAGACCAAACAGCCGATGGCAGGTCATTTTCGTTTGCGGACGCCAGACTTGGCGACGCGAAATTGGTGCTGAGGACTTTTGCGAAGCCCGGCGGCTTCCACGGAACTACGAATCGAACGAATTCGAGGAAGACGATCGCGCATGACCTCTGCTAACGCAGAGGAGTAACATGATAGGGTTCCCCCAGCCAGCCACTGGGAACCGAGAGCTTGGAGGAACAGGATGGCAACGGTGAAGCCGGCACTACATGGGAAAACAGTGGAAGCGGGAACACCCGAAAATATCGGGGCGCCGAGTGGATTGATATTTGACCGCTTCTTCACCGACGGAAAGATTTCGCCATTCGACGCGGTCGAATGGGAAAGGCGCACTGCCCTGATCGGTAATGAAAAGGGCACCACAATTTTCCGCCAAAACGATGTGGAAGTTCCAAGAAATTGGTCGCAAACGGCGACTAATATTGTCGCCAGCAAATATTTTCACGGCAAGCCCGGCAGTCCAGAGCGTGAAGGCTCAGTGCGCCAACTGATTGCCCGCGTTGTGAACACCATCGTTCGCTGGGGCGAAGAAGGCGGCTACTTTGCTGACAATGCTTCGCGCGATGCGTTCAAGGACGAACTGACTCATCTACTTGTTGAGCAGAAAATGGCTTTCAACTCGCCTGTGTGGTTCAACGTCGGCGTCCAGTCCAAGCCACAATGCTCTGCATGCTTCATCAACTCCGTGCAGGACAATATGGAATCGATCATGGGCCTGACCCGCACCGAAGGCATGCTGTTCAAGTGGGGCTCGGGAACGGGTACGAATTTCTCGGCGTTGCGCGGCAGCAAGGAGACTCTTTCCGGCGGCGGCATTGCCTCCGGACCGGTCAGCTTCATGAAAGGTTTCGATGCTTTTGCCGGCGTCATCAAGAGCGGCGGCAAAACGCGCCGCGCCGCCAAGATGGTCATCCTCAACGTCGACCATCCGGACATCGTTGAATTCATCGAGTGCAAACATAAGGAAGAAACCAAGGCCCATGCGCTGATCCGCGCCGGCTACGATTCGGCAATCGATGGCGAAGCCTACACCTCCATCTTTTTCCAGAACGCCAATCACTCGGTCCGCGTCAGCGACGACTTTATGCGTGCCGTCGAACAAGACAAAGACTGGTGGACCAAGAACGTTACCGATGGTCAGCCCGCCGAAAAGCTTCGCGCGCGCGATTTGCTCTACAAGATGGCGGAATCCACCTGGCATTGCGGCGATCCCGGCATGCAGTTCGATACTACCGTGAATCGCTGGCACACCTGCAAGACCACGGCGCGCATCAACGCCAGCAACCCGTGCTCGGAATACATGTTCCTGGACGACACGGCTTGCAACCTGGCTTCACTCAACCTGATGAAGTTTGTCACTTCCAGCGGCCAGTTTGACGTGGAAGCGTACAAGCACGCGGTTGACGTCACCATCACCGCGCAGGAAATTCTGGTCGACTTCGCCAGCTACCCGACGCCAAGGATCGCTGAAAATTCTCATAATTTCCGGCCGCTGGGGTTAGGCTACGCCAATCTTGGCGCACTACTGATGTCCATGGCCCTACCATACGATTCCGATGAAGGCCGCGACGTCGCCGGGGCCGTCACCGCGCTCATGTGCGGCGAAGCTTACGCACAGTCTGCGCGCGTTGCGGAAAGAATGGGTCCGTTCCCAGGCTACGCCGTCAACCGAGAGGCGATGATTGACGTCATCCGCATGCATCGCGACTCCATGCGAGGCATCAATCCGGCGCATGTGCAGCCGGATCTACTGCTTGCAGCGCAGCATTCCTGGGACGACGCTCTGAAACTAGGCGAAGAGCACGGCTTCAAGAATTCCCAGGTCACCGTTCTTGCTCCCACCGGCACCATCGGCTTCATGATGGATTGCGACACGACCGGCATCGAGCCCGACCTCGCGCTCGTGAAATATAAAAAGCTTGTGGGCGGCGGCTTGATCAAGATCGTCAACAACACTGTTCCCCAAGCAATGATAAAACTTGGCTATACGCCGGAACAGACGAGCGAGATCGTCGCCTACATTGATAAGCACAGCACCGCCGAAGGCGCGCCGCACTTCAAGGCAGAGCATCTGCCCGTGTTCGATTGCTCGCTCGCTCCCGCGGGTGGCGGCCGTTCGATCTCCTGGACCGGCCACGTCAAAATGATGGCGGCAGCGCAGCCGTTTCTTTCTGGCGCGATCTCCAAGACCATCAACATGCCGGAAGAATCCACGATCGAAGACATCATGGATGCCTACATGGAGGCTTGGAAACTCGGACTCAAGGCCGTCGCGATTTACCGCGATAATTCCAAGAAGTCGCAGCCACTCAATGCCGGCGGCGAGAAGAAGGACAGCACTGCCGTTGCAGCGGCGGTTGCCACGTCGGTTGTCGTGCCCATGCAGCGCGAACTCTTCGCGCGCGCGCAACGCGAAAAGATGCCCGCGGAACGTGCATCCGTCACGCATAAGTTCAGCGTTGGCGGCCACGAAGGCTACATCACTGTCGGCCTGTACGAAGACAATCGCCCCGGCGAAGTGTTCATCAAAATGTCCAAAGAAGGCTCGACGCTTTCCGGCGTCATGGACGGCCTGGCGCTCACCATCTCCATCGGCTTGCAATACGGAGTGCCGCTCAAAGCGTTCGTGGACAAACTCCTCAACACGCGCTTCGAACCCGGCGGCATCACTGCCAACGCCAACATCCGCTTTGTTTCTTCGGTGCTCGATTACATCGCGCGCTGGCTCGGTGGCCGCTTCATTTCTACGGACTACCTCAAGCTCAACGGCGCGCTGCCGGAAGTGATCGCCACTGCGCCGATGCAAACCACTCTGGCCATGCCGCCTGCCATCAAGGCATCGGAGCCCTCCAGCTCCCGCACACCGAGCAACGCCCACGAAGGTGCGCCAACCTGCAGCGAGTGCGGCATGTTGATGGTGCCGAACGGCGCCTGCTACAAATGCGAAAACTGCGGCAGCACGAGCGGGTGCAGTTGAAACGGCCTATTCAGGAGCGAGACACGCGATGAGCGCCTCCGCCCCCCGCACAGCCTTAACGCTGGATGTCGCGGTTCAGCAAACGCGTGCTTTCCTTAACATCGTCCGCCATGGTACCGGACCTCGCGCGGTCTATGTGCTCACTTACCATCGTCTTGATGGCATCAGCGCAAAACCGAAACCGCTTCTCGCCGAAGGCGCTCAGCCGCTGCTCGATCTTCTGGACCGCATTGGCGTGGATTTCCGTCGCAGCGAAGTCCGCGGCGCCCTTGAGGATATTCTTCGCCTGGGTTCCGCGAACATCCCCAACCTCTGGCTCAGCGAGGAAGAAATGCTCGAGAAAGGCCTGATCGAAGGCTGAGCTTAACGGCGCCGATAGTCTCTTCGATGAATTCGCCAAGGGGCATCGCCCCGACGGGGCATCGTTGCTCGATACTGCTAGGTCCCTGGACTGCGACTGCGGTCGGCCACGACGGTTATTTGAAGATCCTGGGCGAACCGTACGATGTCCTCCGTGAAATTTTTGCGGCGCAGCCTTTCAAGAAGACCGACCGGTGAGTGTGCTACAAAAATTTGAGTGACCTGACTGCGGCGCGCGAAGTCCACCACTGTTTTGGCGATGTCGGCACCAGCGAGGATTCGCGTTTCGATCTGTAGGCTTCGCGCGAAGCGAAGATGTTTCTCTACCGCCTGTCGTTCCTCGACCGGTAATTGCGACAATTCGGGCGTCTGGTGCACAAAGAGCGCCGTGCAATCGGCATGAAGGTAGTCGGCAACGCGGCGTCCTCTACGAATGAGCATGGCGGTCGAAGCATCGGCAGTGATATGGATGAGGATGCGCTCTTTCGGCTGGTTGTCGGCGGTTCCGGCGGGACGCGCCTCGGAAATCCGAGGGACCTGAAATCCGCGCGTTTCATCGTAAGCGGATTGCCTGAGATCCACCTCATGAGCCGCCTGGCGAAGCGTCAACTCACGGAGTGCGCCCAAATTGGAACCCTTGAAAAATCCGCTAAGCGCCTTGTCCACCATTTCCGGCTTGTAAACCGCTCCGCGCTTTAGGCGGTTGAGCAACGCATCGGGCGTGACATCGACTGCTACAATTTCTGCCGCATGGCGAACGATCCCGTCCGGCACCGTTTCGCGTACCTGGATGCCAGTGATCTGCCATACCTGATCGTTGAGGCTTTCGATGTGCTGGACGTTCATCGTGGTCCACACTTCGATGCCAGCATCCAGCAGCACTTGAACATCTTCCCAACGCTTGGTACGAGTCGAACCAGGGATGTTGGTGTGCGCCAGTTCATCGACCAGCGCGACGCCTGGCGTGCGCCGCAATACTGCGTCCGTGTCCATTTCCTCAAATGTTTTGCCACGGTATTCGATCTTGCGATGAGGCACAATCTCGAGACCCTGGGCCTGCTCGATCGTGTCGGGACGCGCGTGCGGTTGGAAATAGGCAAGGACTACGTCAACTCCGCGTTCCGCGGCCGCGTGACCGTCAGCGAGCATCTGGAAAGTCTTCCCGACGCCCGCCGCATATCCCAAATAGACTTTTAGACTGCCTCGTGGAGTGTCCGCAGACGCAGGCATGTGTAGAGATTAATGGGGGAAGACTCGGACGTCGATGCCTTCCGCCGCGCGAATGAGGCGCAGCACAGGATCACCGAAGATACGGTCCCGCCACCTGTTCTGGGCGCTATGTCCGATAAAAATCTGCGTGATGCGTTTCTCACGAGCGAACTCGACAATCGCTGATATCGGATCGTCGCTTTCGAGCACTTCGGTCGACGCACCGGCCTTTTTGGCCGCATCGAAATACTTACGAATCGTGACTCTGTCTCTTTTGGAGCGACCGGGCTCGCACACGTACACCGCGTAGAGTTCACCCTGAAAACGTTCTTTGTTGCGCTCCCCGCTTTCAATCATTGCCGGAGCATTGGAATGCGGCGTCATGCAAACGAGGAAGCGTTCGTGTGTCCCAAACACCGGCTCAATTCCGTGCGCATGAACATAGGACTCCAGTTGCGCGTCTACCACTTCGGCAGTCAGCAGCAGGGCGAGTTCGCGAAGTTCAGAGAGCTGGCGTTCCTGGGAGTTGCTGATTCCCGTTGCAGTGAGCTTTTCTCCCTGCCGCCAGAGGCAGAGGTCCGGTGGCACATCCACGATCACGATGTCATCGGCGGCGAGCAGGAAGGACTTCGGAATAGTCTCGGCGGTGTTCTTGCCGGTGATCGCGTGAACTTTTTCCTTGTACTCCTCGACATGAAGCAAGTTAACGCTCGACAAGACGGAGATCCCGTTGCGCAAAAGCTCTTGAACATCCTGCCAACGATAAGCGTACCGGCTTCCGGGTGGGTTTTGGGCGGCGAGAGGATCAATGACGCAGACTTGCGGCGCGCGGCGGAGAATCGCATCGAGATCGATGGCTTGACTCTCGGAAGTCTGTAGTGTTGGGATTGGCTCCAGTTTCCGCAAGATTGCCTGAACTTCCTCGGATTGCTGTCCCTGAACCGCGCCTACAACAACATCTTCTCCGCGCTCATGGCGCCGTCGCGCCTCATCGAGCATGCGATAGGATTTGCCTACACCTGGCGCGTAACCCAGAAAAATCTTGAGCTTCGCACCCCAACGCTTACTCTCCTCCGCTTGTACCTGCTTGAGGAGACGCTCGGGACTCGGCCTGGGAAGATCGGATACGCGCATTGCGTCAGTGTAAACCGCCAAGCAGCGGTCCCGCAACGTAAAGGCACGAACGTGGATTGGAGGCAAGTAGCCGAGAAACTTGCGAGCGCAATACGCGGGTGAATTAATGCCGTCGTTTTCTATTTGTGAGTGCGATCACCTTCTGAAAGCTGCGTCATGGAGCCTTATGCCGGCTGTTCCTCACTGATCGGGCTCACGGAGATGATTCGAACTTGGCGTCGGGCCGTGTCCACAAGCGCTTTCACCCTTACGGTTTCCTAACAAATCCCTCAGGACTTTCTGAGGCGCCTTTTCCTAGGATATTGACGGATCGCAAAGTCGACGAGAGAGACGAGAGAGAGGAAAAGCGGTGTCAAATAATTTGCAAGGTGTTGATCAGGAATTCGTTGGTCACTGTAGTGTGTGCGGTTGTGTTACCGAGTTGGTCGAACTTCCAGGAAGGATCGACAAGTTTTGTCTTGAATGCAGCGGAGATGTGGCAACGGCCATCCTGTTGACTACGGAAATAGATGCCGCAACGCTCGGCGGCAGAAATACAAACGAATTGGTATCTGAATTTGCTCAGATCACCAACCGGATACTCGAGCGAGCGCAATCCACAGAATTAGGACTCTAACCGGGAGTTCTGTGTCCCGTGATGGCAACGGCGGCGGGAGCATCTTGCGTTCGCGCGCGGGGCTGACCATTCACGAAAGAATTGTCGGTCGTGCGCGCAACGGAAACGTCAATGTTCGTCGCGTCGAGCGGAAGCTGGCCAAGATCACAAGACGATGAAGAGAAAATACATAATCACTCATAAGAAAGTCGTGAGCAACTTCAGCAAAGAGCGGATGTGACAAATCGATTTCTTGAATCGGTCGGAGAATTATGGCTCTCCATCACGTCCGAGCTATGTCCTTATTTTTCTGTGACTTTACATCGCCAAACTTACGAAATTTTAATGAATCGCTCAGGACTTTCTGATGGCCATTTCGCTATGTTGATACTCGCGGTGGAACGCATTGTTCCCTGCGGGCCATGACTCTCATCGTCTTAGGCGACTTGCTTACTAGCGTGCGTGTTTCTTCTGTTCGTTCTCTTTCAATGGACTCGAGATACAAAGCGCAAGACAACAACTCGCACTGCGGTGGACAACGCAGCAGGCGGCAGCAAGCAAAAAACCAGGCCCCAAGTCGCTGCTCGAGCATCTACTGAGAAGCACGACCGCTTTTCGGGGAAGTCGCGCCGGGCCCAGAGCAGGAGCAGTCAGTCGCGTGGTTGCGGGTCTGGATGCAACGAATGCGAAAGGACTGCGTACGAGAAGGTTGCTAGATCGTTGAGATCGAGCAAAAGAACCTAGGAGAGAAGAATGCGTATTTTCGAATGGAAGAAAGTTGTGTGCCTGATGTTGGTTGGCTTGTGTTCCGTGGGCTCGGTGCGCGCGTTTGCGGACGATGATCGCAAGGACAATCCCCCAACCAAACCAGCGACAACGAATATCGAATCGCCCGCTCCCTTGACGGCGCGCGAGCGCATGCTGCTGGATCGAGTGGAGCAACTTGAAAAACGTGTTGCCGACCTTGAAGGTAAGACGGACGCTACTGCAGTTTCTGGTGCGGACGCGGCCGCGAAGCAGCCGGCCTCAACCACTCCCGTAGCCTCGACTACCGGAGTGGCCGCACCCGTCGCAACATCGGGCGTCACGCCAGCGAACCCGGATCTGTTTTCGAAGGGCAGCGCGGCGGCAGTTGAGCCGCAAGCCACTGACAAAGGCAAGCTAGCCACAACCAAGACACCTGCGAGCGAGCCGTTTGCGTTCGCGGATTTCACGTGGCTGAACGGAAATCCTCGAACCAAACAAGTCCCGCTGGACACGAAATTCTTCACACCGGAAATCAGAGCTGACGTCGACTACGTCTACGACTTTGCGCATCCCAAAGACGATACGATTGGCGGTTCGAGCGAGATTTTCAGGTCCAGTGAAGTCCAAGTTACTCAACTGGGCGTCGGCGGCGACTTTCACTACGACAATGTGAGAGCGCGGCTGATGACGCAGTTCGGATTGTATTCGGAGACCACGCCGCGCAACGACGCGAGTCCTGCGCGCGGGCAGTGGAACCTGGCCGATGCCTACCGATATCTTTCGGAAGCCTACGGTGGCTATCACTTCAACGTACTGCATGGCGTGAATGTGGATGCGGGTATCTTCATGTCGTATGTCGGCTTATTCAGCTACTACCAGTTCGACAACTGGGCGTACCAGCCTTCCTATGTTTCGTCCAACACGCCATGGTTTTTCAATGGTGTGCGCGTGCAAATCTTCCCGACCGAGCATTTGAAAATCGAACCGTGGTTCGTGAACGGCTGGCAATCCTACGGGCGATTCAACAACCGGCCGGGTTTTGGAATGCAAATTCTATATCGGCCGAACGGATGGCTGTCGGTTCTCGGCAATCAGTACCTGTTGGGGGAGGACGCGCTGAACACCCCTGGCCGCGTACGCTATCACACGGACGACAGTATTCAGATCAAGTACTACGACAAGCCCGAAAATTTTCTGGACAAGATGGCTTTCTCGCTCACCGGTGATATGGGATGTGAACATGGCGGTGGTGTTAGCTGTGCCGGAAATTCCGCGAAGGGCCCCAAACAAAGTTTTCTGGGATACATGTTTTACAACCGATTCTGGTTTGACAACGACCGTTACGGACTGACCATCGGCGGCGGACAAATCAATAATCCGGGGCGGTACCTGGTTTTGCTTCCTCCGATTAACGGAGCGACTGCGACTTCGGGAACACCGTACTTCACGGAAAATCCCGGTGACCCGTACAAAGCATGGGACGTATCCGGAACCTTTGACTGGATGCCAAGCCAGTACATTACTTTCCGGTGGGAGTACAACCATCGGGCGGCGAACGTTCCGTACTTTTCAGGATCGGGAGGCGTGACGCCTCCGGGTGGCAATACGGGAACACCGGGGTCACTTGTGTGCCTCAACGGTTTCACAACTTGCAACGGATCGCCAACAAACACCTGGTTCCCGGATCTCCGCAAGACCGAAAACCGAGTGACCATTGCCATCCTGGTGAAGTTCTAAACAGAGATTGGTATTTCGATCTTGGACGGCTTGTGCCATGGCGAATGGCCTTGGCACGAGCGGCATAAGCAAACGAGGAGGAGAGAGACAACTCATGCTGGACATCGTTTTCATCGCAGCAACGGCACTGTTTTTTACGGTTGGAGTTTTCTACGTTCGCGGCTGCGAACGCTTGAAGTGAGGAGTGAACTTATGCATGCAGGCGATGCGGCACTGCTGGTGATTTGCGCGCTGCTCTTTGGCTATCTGCTATACGCCCTTTTGAAAGCGGAGGAGTTCTAGTCGATGACCGCAAATGGCTGGTTTCAAATTGGATTTTTTCTCCTGGTAGTCTTCGTGATCACGAAGCCGCTGGGCGTTTTCATGGCGCGAGTGTTCAGCAGGGAAAAGACATTTCTCGATCCCTTACTCCGGCCGATCGAGAAACTCGTGTACCGGCTGACGGGTGTGGACGAGAAACGCGAGATGCGTTGGACGGAATACGCCATAGCCATGCTGCTGTTCAGCGGCGTGTCCATGGGTTTGCTCTATCTAATCGAGCGTACGCAGAAATGGCTGCCGCTGAATCCGCAGAAGTTCGGCAATCTGGAACCGGGGTTGGCCTTTGGCACAGCGGCGTCGTTCACGACCAACACCAACTGGCAGGTTTACTCCGGCGAATCCACGATGAGCTATCTCACGCAGATGGCGGGGCTTGCTTATCACAACTTTGCTTCGGCTGCGGTCGGCATCGTTCTTGCGATCGTAGTGATCCGCGGGATCGCTCGAAAGGAAACGGACAAGCTCGGAAATTTCTGGGTCGATACGACGCGTTGTCTTTTGTGGGTATTGCTTCCGGTCTGCTTGATGGGTTCGCTGATCCTGGTGTCCGAAGGCGTCGTGCAGAATTTGAAGGCGTATACGACCGTCGAGCTGATTCAGCCATACACCGCTCAGGTCACGGGTTCGGATGGCAAGACCACGACGCAAACGGTGACTCAGCAAGTGATCGCGCAGGGGCCCGTGGCTTCACAGGAAGTGATCAAGGAATTCGGCACCAACGGCGGCGGATTTTTCAACGCCAACAGTGCTCACCCTTTTGAGAATCCGACTCCGCTGTCGAATTTCTTCGAAATGGTGCTGATTTTTGGCATTCCCTCCGGGTTGACCTACACGCTCGGCCGGATGACTGGATCGCAACGTCACGGCTGGGCAGTCTGGGCGGCGATGGCTTTCCTGTTTTTTGCCGGCGTGACGGCGGCCTATTGGGCGGAAGCACGAGGTAATCCTCTTCTTGCCGGGACCGACCAGCATGCAACGGCGCTGCACTCCGGCGGAAACATGGAAGGCAAGGAAGTGCGGTTCGGCATCGCGAACTCCGCACTGTTTGCTACGGTCACGACCGACGCCAGTTGTGGCGCCGTGAATGGCATGCATGACTCTTTCACGCCGCTCGGAGGAATGGTTCCGTTAATCAATATCATGCTCGGTGAAGTTGTTTTTGGCGGAGTTGGCGCTGGCCTTTACGGAATTTTCGTTTTCGTCGTGCTCGCCGTGTTCATTGCGGGTCTGATGGTCGGGCGAACGCCAGAGTACCTCGGCAAGAAAATCGAAGTTTACGACGTCAAGATGGCCATGCTCGCCGTTCTTATTTTGACATGCACGATTCTGATTTTTTCCGCCATCTCCGTGGTCAAACCCTATGGCACTGCGGGCATAACGAACCCTGGGCCTCACGGATTGTCCCAAATCCTCTACGCGTATGTGTCATCGACGGGGAACAACGGCTCGGCGTTCGGCGGGATCAACGCCAACACCATGTGGTACAACACGACGACCGCCACTGCTCAACTGCTGGGGCGATTCTTCATGATTATTCCGGTGCTCGCTATCGCCGGAAGCCTTGCCAAAAAGAAAATCGTTCCCGAATCCGCTGGCACCTTCCCTGTCACAGGCGGCCTATTTACTGGTTTGCTCGTCTCGACCATTTTGATCGTGGGCGCTCTTACCTTCTTCCCGGCTCTTAGTCTCGGGCCGATTCTCGAACATTTGCTGATGAACGCAGGAAAGGCTTTCTAAGGTAACCATGGACCCGGTCGCTCAAATTAGAAAAAAATCGCTCGCCGATAGCGCCATCCTTTCGCGGGCTATTTTAGATTCGTTTCGCAAGTTGAATCCACGGACGATGGTCAAAAACCCCGTGATGTTCGTTGTCGAAGTGGGTGCTGTATTGACGACGATCCAGCTCGCATGGAACGCGTCGCACCACGCTGGAGAGTTTGGGTTTGGGCTGCAGATCACGTTGTGGCTCTGGTTCACCGTGCTGTTTGCCAACTTTGCCGAAGCCATGGCCGAGGGCCGCGGCAAGGCGCAGGCTGACACGTTACGAAAGGCGCGGGCCGAAACACAGGCTCATCGTTTGCGGAGTGACGGTAGCACTGAGGTTGTGGTCAGTTCGAAACTGCGCTCCGGTGACATCGTCGTCGTTACGGCAGGCGATTTCATCCCCGGAGACGGCGAAGTTGTCGAAGGCGTGGCGTCAGTGGATGAGTCGGCTATCACCGGCGAGTCTGCTCCAGTCATTCGCGAATCGGGCGGCGACCGTTCGGCCGTAACTGGAGGCACTCGCGTACTGTCCGACGAAATCAAGGTACGCATTACTTCCAATCCGGGAGAAACTTTCCTCGATCGCATGATCAAGCTTGTCGAAGGAGCTTCGCGGCAGAAGACTCCGAACGAAATCGCACTGAATATTCTTCTCGCGGGCCTCACCATCATTTTCTTACTGGCCGTGGTGACGCTTCAGCCGTTTGCAGTCTATTCCGGTGCTCCGCAAAACATCTTCGTCCTAGTCTCGCTTCTTGTATGTCTCATACCGACCACGATTGGAGGATTGCTTTCAGCCATCGGCATCGCCGGCATGGACCGCATGATCCAGCGAAACGTCATTGCGATGTCAGGGCGCGCGGTCGAAGCGTCAGGCGATGTGGATGTATTGTTGCTGGACAAGACGGGAACCATAACGTTGGGGAACCGCGCCGCAACGCAATTTTTTCCTGCGCCCGGCGTTGAAGAGGCTTATCTCGCCGACGCGGCCCAACTTTCCTCGCTGGCCGACGAAACTCCGGAGGGACGCTCCATTGTTGTGCTGGCAAAAGAACGTTACAAGCTCCGCGGCCGCGATCTCTCTTCGCACGGGACCACTTTTATTCCATTTTCGGCCCAGACCAGAATGTCGGGAGTTGACATTGACGGCCGCGAAATCCGCAAAGGTGCTTTGGAGGCGATCAGTCGCCTCAGCAATGGCCGCGGCAACAACATTCCAGATGTCCTGCAGACATGTGTACGGGAGATTTCGAACGCAGGTGGAACGCCGTTGCTGGTGGCGGAGAATGGCCGCGTCCTCGGCGCGATTGCGCTCACGGATATCGTCAAAGGCGGAATGAAAGAGCGCTTCGATCATCTGCGCGCCATGGGCATTCGAACCATGATGATCACCGGAGATAATCCGCTGACTGCCGCCGCCATCGCGCGTCAAGCCGGCGTGGATGATTTTCTCGCCGAGGCGAAACCCGAAGACAAGATGGCGCTCATCAAACGTGAACAGGCAAAGGGGAAACTCGTTGCCATGACCGGCGACGGCACCAACGACGCTCCAGCGCTCGCGCAAGCGGACGTCGGTGTGGCCATGAACACGGGCACCCAGGCCGCTAAGGAAGCCGGCAACATGGTCGATCTCGATTCGAATCCCACGAAGCTCATCGAGATCGTCGAAATCGGCAAGCAACTTCTCATCACTCGCGGCGCATTGACGACTTTCTCGGTTGCCAACGACGTGGCGAAATACTTCGCCATCATCCCCGCCATGTTCGCGGGAGCATTTCCGGTGCTGAATGTGCTGAACGTAATGCATCTTCGCACACCCGAGTCGGCCATTCTGTCGGCGGTAATTTTCAACGCTTTAATCATCATTGCGCTGATTCCGCTTGCACTGCGCGGTGTGCGGTACCGTCCTTTGGGAGCGGCAGCCTTACTGCAACGCAATCTGCTCATCTACGGAGTGGGTGGGATCATTGCGCCGTTTTTCGGAATCAAGTTAATCGACGTGTTGCTGACGTACCTTCGGGTTGTTTGAGGACCTTATGAAAAAGAATCTCGTGATCGCCTTGTGGTTCACCTTAGTTACGACGGTGATGTTCGGAATCATGTATCCCCTGGCGGTCACAGGCCTGGCCCAGGTGTTGTTTCCCAAGCGGGCCAACGGACAGCTGATCGAGAAAAACGGCAAACTCGTAGGATCGAGAATCATCGGGCAGACTTTTCCTGAGCCCGGTTATTTTCATTCGCGGCCGTCCAATGCTGGCACGGGTTACGATGCGACCGCGAGCAGCGGCTCGAACCTGGGGCCGACAAACAGGACGCTGATCGACCGAGTGAAGAGCGACATACAAAAAGCCCGAACGGAAAATCCGTCCACGCCTGTTCCTGTTGACTTGGTGACCGCTTCCGGCTCAGGTCTCGATCCGGAAATCTCTCCCGCGGCCGCGGAATTCCAGATACCGCATGTGGCCCGGGAGCGCGGAATGAAAGAAGAGGACGTGCGCACCCTGGTGCAGAAACACACCAAGGGCCGGGACCTGGGATTCCTTGGCGAACCGCGTGTGAATGTTTTGGAACTGAATCTCGATCTCGATTCCGTCCATCCCCTGCGATGAACTTTACTGCTTGCGCCGTGGCGGTTTTTCCGACGCAACGATTGGAAGTTGGAACCGGTATCCAAGCCAAGGCTCCGTCAAGATGTAGCGCGGTCGTGTCGGGTCCTTCTCGATCTTCTTGCGCAACTGGTTTATCACCACGCGAAGGTTCTCCGTCTCCTCGCCGTGGTCCGGCCCCCAGATAGTCTGCAACAGCTTTTTGTGCGAGAGAGGTTTTCCTTGTTGAGTGATGAGAAGTCGCAGCACATCGAATTCTTTGGGGCTAAGATGGACGCGCTCACCACGCACGTCCACTATTCTTCGCTCAAGGTCAACACTCAATTGCGGGCTTTCGAACTTCGGAAGGGATTCTTCCGAATTAGACCTTCGCAAGGCCGCTCGGATACGCGCCAGAAGTTCGCCTATTGTAAAGGGTTTCACAACGTAATCGTCGGCTCCGGAATCGAGCGCCCGAACCTTGTCCTGTTCCGAATTTCGCACAGTGAGCATGATGATCGGCCCGCTAAAAGACGATCGAATCTTGCTGCACACCTCAAGCCCGTTCATGCCGGGCATATTCACATCCAACAGAATCAGATCCGGGTGCTCGCGAACCACCATTTCGACAGCTTCTTGCCCGTCCTTCGCCAACGTGACCTCATAGCCGTTACCCGAAAGCGTGGCTCGCAAGACGCGGCGAATTTGCGGCTCGTCATCCACCACGAGGATGGTTGTCCCGCCCATCGCTATACCTCCGCATGCCGGAACGGCGAGAACAAAGAACGTCTAGCTCTGAACACGCGTTCGCAATGGTATGCAAGGAGCAATAAGGAAGGCCTTAGCGAATCGTAAAGAATTCATAAGGATATGGCTGTTCTGGATCTGCTCCTGGGCCGAGCACTTGCTTCCGACGAAACGCGCGGAGAGCGAATGGGCGCGCGAGGTTTAGCTAATGTGTACGCGAGCTGTGACAATAGAAATGCTAACAAAGAGGGGGTGGAGCAATGCCGGAGTCCATTGACTGGCCGAGAATGCATTCGCCGCGGCCTCGCCGCCGTTTCTTTCTCCTTGGTCTCGCCGTCCTTGCGGTTATCTTTTTCGGTGGTCGGACCGCGTTGTCGTATTACGTGGACGTGCTCTGGTTCGGTTCGCTCGGCTACCGGGACGTATTGTGGAAAACGCTGAACCTTCAATGGGGAATCTTTGCGGTTTTTGCGGCAGCCACATTTTTCATTCTGTTCGGATCGTTTCTGGCTCTGAAGCGAGCGCAGCTGCGGGATCTGCCGAGCGGTCACACGATTTTCATCGGCGGACAGACGCTGAAGCTGCAGGTTGAGCCTGTAATGCGGTTCATCGCACTTGGCCTTTCACTCGGTATCGCCGCTATAACCGGCGCCGGCATGATGATCGAGTGGCCGACGATCGCGCTCTTCTGGTACGCACCGCACAACGCCGGCGGCTTCGTGGACCCGGTCTTTGGCAAGCCGCTGAACTTCTTCCTGTTCACCCTGCCTGGGTGGCAACTGCTCGTCGGCTGGCTACTTACGCTGGCTGTGATGACCTGTGTGCTCGCTGTTTTTTTAATCTTCATTACGGGTGGAACTCGCGCCTTCGCCGGGCGCAGCAGAGGGTACGCCACATTGCCTTGGCATGGGCTGTCGATCACATTTGCGTTCCTGTTACTGGTCCTTGCAATGCGTGTGTACCTCGCTCGATTCGAACGATTGTTCGATGATCATACGATCTTCACGGGTATAACCTACACTGACGCGCACGTTGCGCTCACGGGAATGCTTATTGTGTGCGCGGCGCTCGTTCTCGGCGCGGTGATCGCGGCTGTCAACGGCGTGACTGTGGCGCGGGGGCGCTGGATTGCGGCGGCGATTCTTCCGGCTGCGTTGTGCTTTATCTCCCTTCAAGTAGTCGAGTGGTACGTCAGCAGCTTTATCGTGAAACCGAACGAGCTGGTTCGCGAGCAACCTTATATTGCGCACAATATCGCACTGACGCGACAGGCCTACGGACTGGATGGAGTATCGCAACATGAGTTTCCCGCTGAGACGGACGTCGCGGCAACCGACCCGGCGAATAATCAGGCTACGCTTCAGAACATCCGG
>WNFO01000901.1_pt1 | contig 24360 bp, 19 predicted proteins | sample 5400251 | NCBI WGS metagenome assembly WNFO01 (sample SAMN13153354, study PRJNA577476) | soil metagenome | isolation source: 100 cm saprolite under Madrone tree | place: USA:California | collected 2016-06-14
GCACCGACCAAACCGTGACCAACGGCACGTGCAACACATTCCACGCTTCCGTCAACGCAAACAATCAACTGATCGGCCCGCCTTACCAATACGATGCGGCCGGTAACATGATCCAAGACGCAAGCCACACGTACGTGTACGATGCCGAGAATCGGCTCATCAGTGTTGACGGCGGCAGCACCGCGAGCTATGTATATGACGCTCTCGGGCATCGCGTGCGAAAGACTGTGGGCGGCGGCAACACTGATGATATCTACGATTTGTCCGGAAGGGTTGTGACCGAATACGGAACGGGCTGGGGACCGGGCTACGTTTACCTGGGCGGTGAGTTGCTGGCCGAGTACTCCAACGGGACCACCTATTTTGCTCACGCTGATCACCTCGGCTCCGCGCGCTTACTGACCAACATGAGTGAGGGTACAGCCGAAAATATGGATTACCTACCTTTCGGCGACCAAATCGCCGGTGCCTCCCTCACCACCCACAAATTCACCGGGGACGAGCGCGACTCCGAATCCAACCTCGACCACACCCTGTTCCGCCAATACTCCTCCTCCCTCGGCCGCTGGATGCACCCTGACCCCGCCGGCCTCGCCGCCGTCGACCCCACCAACCCCCAATCCTGGAACCGCTACGCCTACGTCGCCAACAACCCGATATTTTATGTCGACCCCAGCGGTTTAGGCCAGTGCGCGCCTGCGATCGTTGGAGTCGGCTGCGGTGGGGGTGGAGGCGGCGGCGGCAACTGCACCATGGACGGCATCGATACGCCCTGCAGCCTTGCCGGTGCTAGCGTAAACTCTGGAGCGGCTGCAATATGCCCGAACAATAACTGCACGGGAATAATTGGGGTCAACCAAAATAACCAGTTTATCGGCTCCATCTACAACCTAAACGGGTATCTTAGCAGAAGCTGCGCTGGCACCTTCAGCGACGTCACTGCTTATGGCTGTGGATCATTCACGTGGCATCCGCAGGGTTTCGACGGCTTCGGACCTGTCGGCCAAGTCGACCCGCTAGACCAAGTTGGGAACGACCTCTGGCACCCTGGCCCGCAATGCCCCACCTGTGGACACTCTTTTACTAACGCCACCGGCTTCGTCAACGTCGCAACTGCAGTGGTAGCGGTTGGAGCCGCGCCAGTTCTAGGCATAGAAGGTGCCGCTGCACTCGGACCAGATGGACCAATTTTTGGCACACGTTTCATGGGGAATAATCCCTTGTTCAACGCACGCGACGAACTCCGGATCGGATGGAGCTACATCCGCAGCACGGGAGAATACGTTTTCAGAATCGGAGGCGACTGGCTGAAACCATTCATGGACAACCCCCACATCAACATATGGCCGCCCAGGTGGTGGGGCGGACCGCCGGGACCGTAAGCCATGCGACAAGGACTAGACAACCAAGCGATCTGGGCCGATATAGCTCCGCGTCCGGGACCAGGCTTCGAGACGGCCTTCATTCAATATCTACAGAGCATTGTTGCGGAGCTACCCAGCGGCGTTGCCCAGTTGCGGATAGGCCGGGTTCCAGGGCATCCCGATTGGCCGGAGCCCTATTTTGAGGTCGTACCCGCGAAGAGTAATGCTGCTCGTTTCGCGGGGGTAGTTGTAGCGACGGACTTGGATCTCACAATTGGCAGCGCATCGCGCGAGTTCATTGGGTTCGCTCGCGGTGGCACGATCTTCCGTGGGGCGAGCTGGCAGGACGAAGTGCGCTGGATCTGGCAGAGGGTGGTAACAGGGGGCTTCACACAAAACCATTACCTCGATTCTCAGGGAAGAGTTATTGGGTGGGCCGCAAAGTTTGTAGTGAATGGCAAGGAGCTTGTGTTTCGCAACGGCCGACGCAGGGAGAGGTTGTTCCGCCAATACTCCTCCTCCCTCGGCCGCTGGATGCACCCCGACCCCGCCGGCCTCGCCGCCGCCGACCCCTCCAACCCCCAATCCTGGAACCGCTACGCTTACGTCCTTAACGATCCAATGGACTGGATTGATCCATTGGGGCTTGGCCCCTGTCCCACTATATCGTGCGTTGTCGACCTCGGCCCAGCCGGTCCCGGAGGTGTTGGAGGAGGCGGTGGTGGCGGCGGAGGCGCAGGTGCGGGTGGAAACGGCTGCACGTTTTTTGGCCCTGGGGGACGGTGCGGTGGCGGCGGTAGTGGCCACATTCCACCCCCTCGGCCCTCGGCGCCCACCCCGAATGGCGAATCCTACGCAGATTGCGTCAAGAACGATGGCAAATACTTTAGTTTGCAACATGGACTGCAGGCAATCAGTGGCGGTCGTTTGGGTGATGGGCTGCTTGCAAGCGCGTTTACGGGCAATGACGTATCGGACCTGATTGCTCTAGCGCAGGGAGAAATAGGCGACTTCGCGAAAAACAAGGCGGTCGAGGAAGGCGTGCCGGTGCTTGTCAACGGAGCAGCTTCGGTAGTTCCTGATATTTCGATCTCCACTACCACTGCAACCACGCTCACGATGCAGTCCCCAACGATGTCGACATCCCTTTCGGTCATCGAAACCACAACGAGAGTATTACCATTTGGCACAGCCGCCCGCGTCGGCTCGAAGGTCCTCACCGGGGCACTGGAAGGATTCGGAAAGGTGGTAAAATTGCCTTTCGACTTATCTGTTTCATCCTTTTCGGCGGTAGTCTGCGGCATAGGTCGGTGAGGATAGTTGCTAGAGATGACACTAAGCATTAACGAGTTCTTGGCCGGCTCGTTTGGCGTCTTGGCAAAGACCGTCGGAATATGGTTTACCTTCTGGGTGATTCGCCGAGGCGGGGAATTTGACTATGACCTCGACCGCACTGCGCAGGTGGTTCGATGGTTCATAGTTATGACAGCATTTGGACTGGCAGCAGCTTTCCCCCGAGGAACGTCGACGCTTCCCCGAATTGTTGGCCTAGTCGTGGGGTTGTCTTTTCTCTGCTGGCCAAATTTCGCTTACTATTTCACTCGCCTGCTTCGGCACGGTAGACTGCTTCCAACCCCTAGGGACGGCCAGCAGGACCCACCAAGACCGTAAGCCCCCACGGCGGCCCTACGCTGATTCCTACGTCTGGGCTTTACTTCTTCTCCCGATCTCTGATCTGCCCCCTAGCTCCGCTCACGGGATCATACGACACCAAAATCTCCTGAACTCATGACTTTTGCCTCAGCCAGATCTTCGAGTTGCGGCGACGCAGGGGGCCGTTCCCGATGCCTCCGGCTAATTGACTTCGGCAACTCCTGGGATAATCAATCGCATGTCGGCATCGGCGGCGGAGGAGGTGCTTTCGACCTTCCGCAGCTGGCATTCCTCACAGGCAAAGTGCCAGTTGAGGGGACCACTTGGGATGGCGAGCCAATCGTCTCCTGGGTATCCATCTATGGGAATTGGGACCTCCTTTCCTTAATCGGCGGCAGTGGGCTGGCAATCGCAGGCCGTCTGCCACCGGGAGCAGACCCCCTGCTTCAAGCATTGAAGCAAAAGACCGTACAGATTAAGCCACCCACTCCACCTGTATTGCGTCCAAACCCCACGCCGTTCCAGCCGCCATCCGGAGAGTTACCTTGGAACAAAATGACTTGGTGGCAGAGAATCGGGTTGATACTGGAAAAAGGCGCGGAAGTTTTTGACAATTACGAAGGGGTTGTACCTTTCATGGTTAACCCGTCGCCGTGCGGTACGATATTCTCAGACCCGAGCAATTGCGGTTAAGCACGGCCGTTGGGCAGATCGAAAGAAAAGATGAATTGGGATCGTTATAACGAACTCATAGCACTACGAGACTCAGGAAGGATCGAGGAAGCCACGACCGAGTTGGCCAACCTCGGCGCCGCCGAGACAGACCCAGCAATTAAGGCGGTTGTTCTAACGCAGGTTGCGGGCGGACTAGGACTGCTCAGGCGTTTTTCGGAGGCACGAGGAAAAGTCCGTGAAGCGTGCACACTTCTCGGACCGGAACACGGGTACTATCCACGACTGGCACTTGAAGCCGCCGTCCTGGACATTGACGAAGGAGACTGGAAAGAAGGGTTGAAGAAACTCAACGCGATTCTCGAAAAGTACAGTGCTATTTTACAACTGGACGACAACAAAGACCTACTTGAGCAGGTGCAGCGGAATCGCGGCATAGCCCTCTTCGAAATGAGGCGGTTCCGCGAGGCGCGCCCGATCCTAGAGACGGTACGTTCGTTACCGTATCAGAGGGAGCGAACTTTGTGCTCCCTTGGAATGTGCAACTATGAATTAGAGGATCTGGATGCGGCAAAACGGGATTTCGAGGAGCTACTCTCGCTCAATCCTGGTGCTGTCTTCCCAGCATATGCCCACTACTACCTTGGCAGGATTTTGTATGCATATGGGCAATACGCGCGGGCAAAGTCCGAACTGGAAAAATGCCTCGCCTCGAGCGCCCGAGGCAACGTTTCTGATCAAATCTTGCTCCAGGGACTCATCTACTCGTGCAAAGCCCTGAATTGGGAGGATGAGGCTACCCATTATTCTGCAATGTTGAAAAAAGCCCAAGTCGCCCCATAAACAGCGCTCCACGGGTAAATCTGTCAATGCGCTGCCGGGTCCCGAACCTTTTAATTTGGCGTCTGGCTGCGCCTTTCAGCGGGTGCCCCAGACGCCGATTTTACGTCCGGGTCTTTCTTCAAGGCCCGATGTTGCGCCGTGCTATTCAACCCCTCTAAATCCCCATGCAACCCCGAAATTCGACCGTTTAATGTATATTCGTTGCGTACTTCACTCCGCGGATGCTACCGTTCCCTATGCGTTCGGCTCCCATCCTCGTCCGCTCCGCCGCAACCGCGTCTAGTTCTCCCTTTCCGCCCCCGTTTCGCGCAAAGGGTGGGTCGCTCCTATGATTCTGTCCCCCTCCGCAATCCATTCAGAACTATGGACTTAAGTTTGCTATTGACAACCGTCCAGATCTGTGGTACCATTGCTTGTGTTATCTCGAACAAACCCCGCTAACGCCTCCCGCCCCTCCAGCCTTAACCCTCAACGTTTCAGCGGCTTGCAGCCTCTTTGTTTCTCTTCGCTCTCTTTTTCGTGCTCCGATCCTTTGTTTTCAGCAACTTGCAGCCTCTTTTCCCAAAACACCCGGGGTGGGGTATCCCGTCCGAGCGCTCGACGAGCCTCGCGCGTTCCCCGCGAAACAGCCGAAAACAGAAACTTTCCTACAGCTTCCTTCGTATATTCACCCAAGCCGGAGGAGAGGCTACGCGAACGCTTCCCGCACCGGTCATCTTTTCGCATGGCAAGGAGCCACCATCTATGCGTTACGCCACTGAACGATTCCTTGAAAACACAGCGTTTAGGATCGCCGCGGCATTCCTGCTGATCTCCGCCGCCCTTGTGTCGCCGGCCGCCGCGCAGGCGCCCGCGCGCACGGCCGAGAGCGGTCAAACCGCCTCCGTCTCCACCCGCGACCGCTGGCTGCATGTCCGCGTCACCAATCCGGGCTCCAAAGACGAAGGCGTTCGTGTCAACGTCCCCCTCGAGCTGGCCGAAAAGGTCCTTCCCTCCATTAACCAAAATCGCCTGCACAACGGCAGGGTCAAATTTGACGACGTGGATTGCCATGGCGTGGATGTGCGCGCGCTTCTGGATGCCGTGCGCACTTCCAAGGACGGTGAATTTGTCACCGTTCAAAGCAAGGACTCCGACGTGCGAGTAGCCAAGCAGAACGGCTACCTGTTCGTGCATGTTTTCGAGAAGAATCACCCCAAGAAGTCCCAAGTGGAAGTGAAGGTTCCGATGAAGGTCGTGGACGCGCTGTTTTCCGGCGCAAAGGACGAGTTGGACCTGATTGCCGGCTTGCGCGCGCTTTCTGCGCAGGGCGATTCCGAGCTTGTTTCCGTAAAGGATGAAGAGAACACCGTGCGCGTCTGGCTGGATTCAAAAAACGTTTCTGATTAAGCGTCTGTGGCGCTGCTACGGTAGGAGGACAAAATGTTGTTGGCGAAGCTTGCCCTGGGATTCTGCGGAACCATCGCCGTCGCCGGCGTCTATACCTTTCACGAGGGCGTCCTGCGCGTTGATGAAGATCACGCCGACGGCCGCCACGTGCATGTCTGGGTCCCGGCCGCCATCGTGCCAATGGCTCTGCACTTCGTGCCCAGTCGTCATTTTGAGCGCGCGCTCGAGCACGCCGGTCCTTGGCTGCCCGCTTTCCGCGAACTGACTAAGGAACTAAAGAAGTATCCCGAAGCGGAATTCGTAGAGGTTCAGGACAGCCGTCAGCACGTTCACATCCGCACCTATCAAGGCAAGCTGCTGATCGATGTCACGGAGCCCGGCGAAACCGTTCACGTGGCCTGCCCTCTGGTTATGATGGAAGACGTCGCGAGAGAGCTTGAAGCCAGGCTTCCGGCAGCTTAAGCCTGCGGCGTAAATTCTTTCCCCGGAATAAAATAAACCTCTTCAAACGTGGAGCCCTTTTGCCAACCGGCCCGCTGCAAAATGCCGCGGCCGTTTTCAATCATGTTTGGATGCCCGCACAGGTAGCCCGTCGTTTCGGCCGGCTTCAGGCCCCAGTCCGAAACATACTTGCGAACGAGGTCATCCACCCGGCCGGTCTCCCCGGTCCACGAGGTGTCCTCCCAGGGACGGCTTATGGTCGCCACATACTTCAGCCAGGGCACCTCGGCGGCAATTCGCTCCAACTCCTCCTTGTAACCGAACTCCCAGGACCGGCTGCCGCCCTGTATGCAATATAGCTTATGATTTCCCGGCATCGGGCTGTTCCCCGCCTTCCAGTCGCGGTACAGCGTGCGCGCGTAGCTCACGAACGGAGCAATGCCGGTGACTGTCGCGAGCAGAAGGTGATGCGTGCGCCCGCTGCGCAAATCCAGCGTAAATCGCCCCTTGGCGATCTTGCGGCACAGCATCGTGTCGCCCTTTTGCAGAGTGTACAGCTTGGGAGTCAATTCACCCTGCGGAACCAGCTCCAGGAAAAATTCCAGGCCCTCTTCATACGGAGAAGACACGATGGAATACGCTCGCTCGATGCGCTTGCCGTCCTGCTCCACGCCGAGGGTCGCGTATTGGCCGGCCTTAAACGAAAACGGGCCTCCCGGGTCGACCTTAATAATCCACAGGTCTTCCGACAAATCCTTGCGCTCCAGAATTCGCGCAATGTAGTGCTTTTCCGTGATTGGCCGTTGCGCCGTCAATTCCATGCGCACCTTCCGCTACTCATAGGCGAGCGCCACAACTGGGTCGTAACTCGCCGCTCGGTACGCCGGATACGCCGCGCCCAGCGCCGCGCCCACTAAGGCCAGGAGAACGGACGAGAAAATCCATCGCCCCGAAATCAAAATCATCAGGCTGGGGCTGGTTTCCTTCAGAATCGCCTGGGTCAGAAGGGTCAACGCAATGCCCACACCGCTTCCCAGCAAGGTTAGCACCAAGGTCTCACCGAGCAGCATGCGCACCACGTCGAGGCGCGAAAAGCCCAGGGCCTTCAGGATGCCCACCTCGCGCGTGCGTTCCATGACCATGGTGTGCATATTCAGCAGCACCACCAGGAAACTGATCATCACTCCCAGTCCCACCATGGAACGGATAAACGGCCGCAGCTCCGGCAGATTCGACGAGCTCATCAGCGTCACGTATTCCGAGGTCGACCTCACGCGGTTTTTTGGGTTCAGCGTTAAGATCTGGGCGCGCGCTGTTTCCGTGTCCCCTTTGCTGCGCACGTAAAACATGGAGACGCGATTCTCCACGCCGGCGATTTCCTGTGCCGTTCGCAGCGGAACAAAGAAACGCGCTCCCTTGCCGTGCGCGACAATGCCGCTGATCACAAACGCGTGGTTGAGGAGCGTGATGTGGTCACCGACCTTCAAGTGCTTGGCTTGCGCGATGATATCGTCGGCCAGGGCCTCGTCAGGGGCCTGCAAGGGGCGCCCTGCACGGTACAAAAATCCGAGGCTCAGGGCGTTAAAGCGCTTGTAGTCAATCCCGTAGATCATGATCAGATTTTTGGGCTCGGTGAGGATCACCGTGGGCGCAACCACATCCACTTGTGGCAACGCTTCCATCTGCCGGCCCAGGCTCTCTTGCATTACGGCGCTGGAGAATGCAAAGAAAATAGGCGAGTTGGGCGGCTGCACTAAAATATCGGCGCCCACACCTTCCACGCGCTTCCCCCATTCGGAAATTACTCCCGAAGTGAGACCAGCGATCATCAAGACGAGAATTACTTGGATGGCGATGGCAATGACACTGAGGGAAGAACGCAGCCGCCGGGCCACGATGTTGCCCCAAAACATCTGTACCAGGGAGAAAGGTCCTTCAAAAGTGTCGTTCATTTTAAAATTCCGAGCCTCCACTGTATCACCGGAATTTTAGAATGGTCAAAAGACGCGGTTTCGCGTTTGGGAGCAAGCTGCGTGCCGAATTTTTCACAAAATATTTCTGCGCCGTAAATTTTCAACATGTGTGTTGATAAGCTTGTGGAAAAGGTGGCCGAATCTAGGCTAACTACACGCTTCTCAGTATCCTGCTGCGGTTTGCACTATTTCTGTGCAACCCCGCATTTCCAAGCGGGGAGTTTCCAAAATTATCGTCGAAACTTCCGCAAGAGACAAAAAATGCTGGCGCGAACCAGGTAGAATTTTCCGCAAAACACGTAAGTTTCGTTCTTCGGCGCCTAAATTCTCGTTTCAGTACCACCTCGGCGGCTTCTCGAGATGGATCTTGATGGTTTGTTTCGCTTCGGTGATGTCGTACCACCGCCCGTACGTTTTCCAACCGTCCGCGACCACTTGAATCAGCACTCTTCCCGTAGGCGCTTCCGGAATATGCGCGGTGCCGTCGCGGTTGGTCTTCACATTCAACTCCACCTTCTTGTCTTTCTTGAGCTTACGTTCTTCCACGTACTTCAGGTACACGCTGGCGTTCTCCACCGGGCCATCCTTCTCCCCGCCGGACACTTCAACGATCACGCGCGAAGTGGGATCTAATTTTCCGGTGTGCGCTTTGGCGTCCGCTTCCGGCACGCTTTGCGCGTGCGCGTGGCTCACACACGCAACTAGAGCCAGAACCGCAACGCATGTCGTTATTACGAATCGAAGTTTCATGTTGGAACAGACTTTATCCTCTACCGACTGCCGGTGCGGGTCAAGTACCTGGGGCCGTGGCCCAAGCTGAAGAGGCTGTGTGGCAACCAAAGACGAAACCCTCAGCGGCCCGCCTGCGGCAGGCAGGCTAAAGCCTTGCTGATTTTGCGCCGGTTAACCGCACGGCTAAAGCCCGCCTGCGACGGGCAGGACGTGCCCTGACGACAACCAACGGTTGTCACACAGACCCTGAAGCCTGGGCCACTTAGGCTATCTTACTTTTGATGCACCTTCTATCGTTCGCGCCCGCGGAAGAGTGCCGCGCCGTTATTGATGTTTGTTTTAGAACTTTTTCGGGCGCCGCATTGACTGTGTCTGCGTGCTCCTGTACCTTCTCAAGAATCTGCTCGGCAGGCAACCGCGGTACTTTCTTCATCGTTCGGCCGCTCTGCGGTCCACCGCGTCACGCTCCGAGATTCCGTCCAACTCACGGCGCGCAACGCACGGCGCGAAGCTTTCGGCACCGCGGCATGTTCACAGCTTCGCGGTCATCGGCAAGAGGAGAGCATCATGGGTTTCGCCACTAACGCCATTCACGTCGGGCAGGAGCCTGATCCCGCCACCGGCGCCATCGTTCTGCCCATTTATCAGACGTCGACGTACGTCCAGAGCGAGCTGGGTAAAGACAAAGGCTATGACTACGCGCGCACCAATCATCCCAACCGCAAAGCCCTGGAGCGCACCGTGGCCAAATTGGAAGGCGGGCAGAGCGCGTATGTATTTACTTCCGGGATGGCTGCCATCGACGCCGTTTTCCGTCTGCTGCGCCCCGGCGAACACGCGATAGTCTCCGAAGCCGTTTACGGCGGGGTGTTCCGCCTTTCCACGCAGCTTCTGGTGCACTTTGGGCTGGAGTTTACCTTCGTCGATACCTCGTCGGCCGACGCGGTCCTCAGCGCGCTGCGCCCCAACACAAAAATGCTGTACGTGGAGACTCCCACCAACCCCACGCTGCGCGTCACGGACCTTGCGGCGCTCGGCAAGCTGGCCACCGAACGCCACATCACGCTGGTCGTCGACAACACCTTCCTGAGCCCTTACCTGCAACGCCCCATCGAGCTTGGCGCGCACATCGTCGTGCACTCCATGACCAAATATCTCAATGGCCACAGCGACGCCACCGGCGGCGCTGCGATTCTTACGCGTCCCGAGGACGCCGAAAAAATTTATTTTATTCAGCGCTCCGCCGGCAGCGGCTTGGCGCCCATGGATTGCTTCCTGGTTTCGCGCGGACTAAAAACGCTGGCCGTGCGCATGCTGCAGCACAACGCCAACGGCATCGCCGTGGCGCGGCACCTGGACGCGCATCCCAAAGTCCGCAAGGTTCACTATCCCGGCCTGCCGTCGCACCCGCAGCACGACATCGCGCGCAAGCAGCAGCGCGGACCGGGCGCCATGCTGGCCTTCGACCTCGGCTCGCTGGACGCAGCGCGCCGTTTCCTGAATCAGGTGAAACTTTGCTCGCTGGCCGAAAGCCTGGGCGGAGTCGAGACGCTTATCTCTCTGCCCGCGCTGATGACGCACGCCTCGATGCCCGTCGAAGTCCGCGAGCGCGTGGGCATCAGCGAAGGTCTAGTGCGCCTCTCAGTTGGCATCGAAGACATCGAGGACATCATCGCCGACCTCGACCAAGCGCTGCTGTATGTGTAAGGAGATTTCCGGGACTTTGTCTGCTCAGTCGAGTGTTTCCGTCACCCGCAGAAACTGACTGCCGTTCTGCGCTACAAACTCGATGCTGCGTTCGTCGATCGCCTTGACGCTGCCGCGGAACACCGAGTCATAGAGCTTTCCTTCCAACCCGTCGAAAATCACGCGGTCCCTGTTTCCTTCTGCTCCCAACACCAGATACGAAGAATGTTTCCCATTTTCGCTGAACCAAATGTCGCGCAACCCAAGCGCGTCGTATTCCGGTCCGGCCTGGCTGTCCAGAACGAGACGTCGCAGGGCGCGGTTCGTTCCGCCGGCCTTGAAGGCTCTGCCTCCGCGGACAATTTCGTATGCGGCGTGTGAGCCATCCTTGGTCATCATCATGATCCCCACAAAGCTGAGATCGCGCTTGCCTGGGAAGCTTGGTCCGGCTTGTTGGTCGCGCACTTCTATAAACGATTCACCGCGCTTCGCGACGTAAAAGCTGTGCTTTCCGTCGCTTGTCACCACAACAGAACTGACAACATCTTCAAAGATAGGCCCTGCCGTACCATCGATGAATACTGCCACACCACTCCCTTCGCCAAGGCGCGCTGCGTACACTAGTTTTCCCTCCGACGTATACAGTGGATCGGAAACCCCGTGAAAGCCTGGCAACAAGCTGCGCACGCCCGTCACCATCGTCTCTTGCGGTCCGAACACTCCTGCCCAACCCCCTCCAAAACCTCTGCCCTCGTGGGCTTGCGCGCTTTGCCCATCTACCACCAGGGTGCCGAGCGTCGCGTGCTTCCCAAAACCTGACTTTGCGTCGGACCCGCCGTAGGCACAATGTTTGCTGTCCGGGCTGAACGCTATCGCTCCGATCACATCAAACGCCGGCCCCGGTACACCATCGACCACCCAGGTCCACCGCTTCTTCATCAGCGCTGCCACTGCGTTTCTCTGTCCGTCCGGGCTGAATCCCCAATCGTAGTAATCGTCCATTTCTGGGCCGCTTTCTTTGTCATCCAGCACCATCACCCATTTCTTGTTTCGCTTGCCGAAATAAACGTGATGACTCCCTTCCGAGCTGAATCCGGGCGCGGAAATATCTTCGTATTCCGGTCCTACCTCGGCGTTGTCAACCACCAGGTGGCATTTCTTTTCGTTGCACGCTCCCACGGCAAACGTTTTTCCATTCGCGCTCAAAGCCGGGGACGTCAACCGCCCATAGTCCCGTGAGCGGTCTTCTCCATCCACGACCACGACCCATTTCGATTTTCGCTTCGCAACAAACGCCAGGTGCTGCTCGTCACCGCTGAATTTCACGTATTTCACGTCTTCATATGAACCGCCCGTCTGCTTGCTGTCCAATCGCACGGTTTTCTGGCCGTTTGTTTTCTCCACCCACGCTAGGTGATTCTCCGTGCTTCGCGCCCACGAAATTTGGCTGCCCGCCGTGCTCTCACCGATTACGGCTTCCCGTATCTTCGAGGCTGGGAATGCTGTCGTTGCGGGCTTGGGAATATCTTGTGCCGCGGCAGGAGCCGTAGGAGTCTGTGCGGGCGGTGTCTGGCCCAAGGCCGGCAAACAACACGTGGCCAGTAATGTTGCTATCTGCAGGGTTCTGCGACTCAAGGAAACATAATTAAAAGTGTTTTCGCACTGGGACCTCATGGATATCCTCCTGCGGTCGGAATACGACCCAGACTAATACCTGGACGCCCTAGAGCAAGCGACAAAATACGACACCTTCGTGTTCGCCCCTAATTGTCGCGGAATTACGCTCGTCGAATTCTCACGATCCGCAGGTTCCTGCCCGCGACCTATTTACTCGCGCTCGAAACGCTTTCCTTCAGCCACGAAAGATATTCGGCGGAACCTTCGGCGATCCGCAGCGCGATGAACTCTGGCACATCATAACTGTGCAACCGCTTCACTTCCCTCTCTAACTCCCGCAGCCTCATCACCGTAGTCTTCATCATCATCAAAACCTCCCGCGCCCGCTCCACTTTGCCCTTCCAACGATAGAGGGACTCGACGCCGGATAGAATATTGGCGCAGGCCGCCAGTTTCTTCTCGACTACGCTGCGCGCAATCCTTCGCGCTTCGGCAAGCGAACCGCAGGTCACCAGCACAATTCGATATCGGCCACCACTGCTTATCATGACTGTTCTCCGTAACCTCTGTTTTCGCTGCGCCTTGAAGCATGTTCGCTGGAACGACAGAGAAAGATAACGCAGAGACGCAGAGGGCGCTGAGTTACGCAGAGGAGAGAAAGATTTAACACTGAGGACGTTCTTGCCCTCAGCCCCGCGTCCTTTTCCCTGCCACCTTCATCTTTATGTACGATGACGGCACGCGTACAATACCCAGCCATGAGCGCCTCTCCAAAAACGGCCCCCTCTCCCATTAAGTTCGGCACCTCCGGCTGGCGCGGCCTGATCGCTGACGATTTCACGTTCGCCAACGTGCGCCTGGCGGTCACGGCGATCGCCGAGCACATCAATGCCAGGACCAAGAATCCCACGGTGCTGGTGGGGTACGACACGCGATTTTACTCCGAGGAATTCTCCCAGCTTGCGGTGGAAATTCTACAGCAACACAAGATTCATACGCTGCTGTGCGAGACGTTTACGCCTACGCCAGCCATCGCATACGAGATCATGCGCCGCAAACTGGATGGGGCCATTAATTTCACCGCCAGCCACAACCCCGCGCAATACCACGGTCTGAAATTTTCTTCCTCCGACGCGGGGCCGGCTCTTCCGGAGGTCACCAAAGACATCGAAGCGCGGGTCGTGAAAATAATCGAGAAAGACGGCCCCTTCCCCGCGGCCGCACGCGCCTCTCACTCGAGCAAAGATGGCAAACGTGAAACTGTCAACCTTCGCGAGGCATACCTCAAGCGCCTGGAAGAACTGGTGCGCTTCGACGTTCTGCGCAAAGCCAAATGCAGATTCGTTGTGGACGCGCTGCACGGGTGCGGCGCCGGCTACCTGGACCGCGCGCTGGCGGATCACGGCGTCCAAATAGAAGCGATGCGCGCCAACCGCGATTGCCTCTTCGACGGCACCGGCCCTGACGTCTCCGAAGAAAATCTCGCGCCGCTGACGAAAGCCGTGCGCGACTCCGGCGCCACTGCCGGCCTGGCCACCGACGGCGATGCCGACCGCTTCGGTATCATCGACAGCGACGGAACGTGGGTCTCGCCCAATCAAATCCTCGCGCTGGTCTACGATTATCTGGTGGAGACGCGCAAGTGGAACATGGCCGCGGCGCGTAGCGTGGCCACTTCGCAAATGATTGATGCCACCGCCAAAGCGCGCGGCCAATCGACATACCAAACTCCGGTCGGATTCAAGTACATCGGCCAGCTCATTCGCGAAGACAAAATCGCGCTGGGCGGCGAGGAAAGCGCTGGGCTCACCATCCGCGGCCACGTCCCCGAAAAGGACGGCATCCTCGCTTGCTTGCTGGTGGCGGAGATGCTGGCGGCTCGCGGCGGCTCGCTGAAGGAACAGATTCAAGCACTCTTCAAGAAAATTGGCCGCGAGTTCTGGCCGCTGCGCGAAAATCTGCACCTCAGCGACGAACAGAAAGCAAACGCGGTCAAGAGAGTGGCCGTGGATGCTTCGACACTGCTCGGTAGAAAAGTGGTTTCCATGGACCGCACCGACGGCGCAAAATTTGTCTTCGATGACGGCACTTGGATGCTGCTGCGCCTTTCTGGCACCGAGCCGCTGCTGCGTCTGTACGTCGAAGCGGACAGCGCGGCTGCGTCCGGGCGACTGGCTCGCGAGGCTACCGAATGGGTTCTAAAAGGTTGAAGCGGCCGGAGGCGAAAACCGGATTTGCCGGCTTTCTCGAACGCCACGGCCGCGCGTTGCTGGCGCTGTTCATCGTGGCTTTGGTGGTCCACGATGTCTTCGGCGCGCACGGGTTCATCGCCATGCGCCGCACGCAAAGCGAAATCGAAAGAGTAAGAAAGGACCTAGATCGCCTGAATAAGGAAAATATTGAGCTAGGCGATCAGGTCCGCGCGCTCAAGACCGATCCGCGGCTGATCGAAAAAATCGCGAGGGAAGATCTGCAGCGCGCCAAGCCCGGGGAAATCATCATCCGGATTCCACCGTCACAGCAGCCGGCGCCTGGCTCGCCGGCAAAGCCTTAGCTGGGCGTTTCTTCCAGCGCGTGCGCACCACGGAAAGTGCGAGCATCGCCAGGAAAATCACCAATAAACCCGCGGTGGCCTGAGGGATATTGCAGCGTCCTTTCGGCAAAATCGAAAAGCGCCCGTAGACAAATTCGATGTGCGCCCAATACACCAGAAGCGAGGTATTTCCCAACTGGATGATGGGGCTGAAACCTTTTTGCGCAAACCCCCAGCGGCACCACGCGTAGGCGAGAAAAACGAGCGCCAGCAAAATTCCGCAGCGCATGAGAAAAAATTCCGGGCTGGTGTGCCAATAATCGTAAATCGCCACTGGATACAGCCGCACCGCGGCGGCATCGAGCAGCTGCGACAGCTCGCAGGCAATCACTCCCACCCCGCCGACGGTAACAAAAAACCATGCTTCTCTCTTCTTGGCGAAATCAGAAAATAACAGGAAGCCCAGCGCCAGCCCCACAAACCCAAACGCGACCCACGGAAAAATCGGAAACAACCACGTTTGCGGCTCGCCATAAGTGTGGACGCCGTTGATGTAAGACTCCAGCGGCCAGGGCAGCCATCGCGGACGGTGGGTGGTCCAAAGCCATGGCGTGGCCAGAGCGACCAGGGTGGCTGCCGCCAGTCCAAAGACGATCGCGCGCGCTCGTGATTTCTCCGGCGTTTCGGAAGCTGTTGCCCAGCACAGCACGCCCAGCAACATCATCGACAATCCCAAAATGTTCAGGACATCGACGCGCAACAGGTCCGTCCAGGGCGCTTTGGGGTAGCCCAGCAGATACTCCTGCCCGCGGAAGAGCAGTCCGAGGCCATAAATTTCCGCGCCCCGCCTGATCGTGGTTCGCGCAATGGCGTTGCGTGCCATCCCCTTCTCGCGCAGCCGCTGGGTCACCATCGCAACCGAAACGCCCGCCAGAAAAATGAACAGGGGCGCGGGCAACGTCGCCGCCGCTTGCGACCAGCGATAAAATTCCGCCTTGCGCGCATCGGTGCTGAGCCAGGAATTGTAGCAATGCGCCTGAAACATCAGCACGCAAGCCAGCCCGCGCAACCAGTCGATATAGGCGAGCCGCCCGCTTTTCGTTTGCGAGCCGCCGAGACTCCCGGCCTGAGTTTGGTCCGCCATGTTGTTGCGCTAGAATCTCCTCGCGGAAATCGCCGGCAAGATGCCGGTGTTACGGCCGCTTACGGAACGCAAGAATAATCGCTTGCCCACTCCACGCCAACTCGGGCCCTTCGCCACGCTCGGCCTCTGGGCTGCACTCTGCTTCGGCGGCGGCCTGTACGCTTCGTGGCTGGGCTACGGTGGCCGCGCGTTTGCCGCCACGCTCACCGCCTTTTCATTTTACTTCGTGGTGATGCTGCTGTTCGCCGCGCGCGGCGTCCCTGAATTTCTTTCTGCACGCTTCGGCGCGGGAAGCGGCTATCTCCTCGGCGCCATTGCGCTACTTGCCTATCTGATTTACGCGATCGGCACAAGCACCTTCGCGTTTTCCCGCGCCGGAGCCGTCGCCGCCATCGTGTTTGTAACGCTGGCCCTGGCCGCGACCGCCGAGCGCCAGCCGCCTGGCACCTCGCAGGATTACCTTACGCTTGCCGGTATCTGGGTAACCGTAAAATTTTCTCCATCGCACTGGCTCTGGCCTTACCCCGGTGGACGCCTCGCGTATGTCTTCACCGTGCTGCTCTGCCTCGCCGCAGCGCTAGCCGCTTTCGTGCTGATCCGCAAAACTCCTGGCATCGGCTACAACATCGGCTGGGGTCGACGTTGGGGCTTCTTCGTGTTCGCCAGTTTTCTGGTTTTTGGCGCCATCGCCATCCCATTGGGCACCGGCATACACTTCATCCGTTTCGCGCCGCAGTGGCACACGTGGACTTCGCTTCCGTTTCTCTACATCGCTATCCTCTGCTTCACCGCGTGGCCGGAGGAATTTCTTTTTCGCGGACTGCTGCAAAACATGCTTTCGCGCTCCAGCAAGAATGATTTGGCCGGTTGGTGGACGGCCTCCGTGCTCTTCGGTTTTTCGCACATCACCAATTCGGGATTTCCCAACTGGCGTTACGTCATCCTTGCTTCGATTGCCGGGCTTTTCTATGGCTGGACTTGGCGGCGTACCAATTCGATCTTCGCGTCGGCCCTAGTCCACGCTGGCGTCGACACGACCTGGCATTTCTTCTTCCGGCCCTACTGAGCACAACCGCAGTCACCGCGACCAACCGTTCCACAACCCTAAATCCGACACCCTACAAAAAATGTATACTCAAACCGAAGCCGCAAGGAGGACCAACATGGCTCGACCGCTGACACCGGAACTCGCCGAATTCTGGCTGCAGGATTTGCTGCTCGGCACGCTGAAGAACGAAAGCCGCACCACCAAGAAAATTCTCGAGGCTGTTCCCGCCGACCGCGCCGATTACCGCCCTGATCTCTGTTCCAGAGCAGCCATCGACCTGGTGCGTCACATCGCCGGCGCGGAAATCCGCTTTCTGGAAACGACGATCAACGCCGAGTTTTCGGCTGCGGGAGGATTGCCGGACAGCGTCAAGACGCCCGCGGAAGTGGCCGCCTGGTATTCGGAGAATTTTGCGCGCAACTTTGAAAAGCTCACGCAATTGAAGGGCGATCATCTTGTCCAGATCACTGACTTTCGGGGAATCTTCAAGCTTCCCGCGGTGGCCTTCGTGCAAGTTGGCATGAACCATAGCATCCACCATCGCGGCCAGCTTTCCAGCTATCTGCGCTGCATGGGCGCGAAGGTTCCTTCCATCTACGGCGAAAGCTACGACGACGCGCAAGCCCGCAAAGCCGCGCAAGCCTAAGCCGACATGCACCGAGCACGCCTGAGGAACTCTGAACATGCCAGACGAAGAGTGGATCAAGACACTGGAAGGCGGTCGAAAGGTAAAATTCATCTACCAGCAATTGCCGGAAGACGGGGCATTTATCACCGCGCAGATTGGAGGGAATGAGGTCGTCTATTCAGTTGTGTTGACCAAAGCAAGAATTCCCCTGAGTCATGAGGATGTTGAAGGTCATTTCAAGGGCGAGCTTTCAAAGTAGTTCCACTCATTTAGAAACATTAGCCGCAAAACCGCCGATTCATACTGCACCGGTGTCTGCCAATCATGGGAAGACCACCATCCCGGCAAAGTCCGACTAAGCTGGAGTTAGCGCGATTTCCTCTCGGCGGCCTCCATCGCGGAATATTTCCGATCTGCGTGTGGTTCTGAGCGGGGAGCACCTGAATGCAGCACACAACCCTTCCCTACCGGGACGCCACATGTGGGACAGCGGACCGAGGATAACTGCTTGGGAGTGAGGTTTTTCCTTTTCATTCTAGCCAGAATGCGCCGACTCCCGGCCGCGAATCTGCTCAATTTTGAACACTACACGAGTAAGCGGAAGCGCAGGCCGGCAAGATGCCGGCGCTACCAAGTCAAGTTCGGTTCTGTCACTCGTAACGCAGAGCCTTCATGGGATCCAGGCGGCTGGCACGCAGTGCCGGCACATACCCGGCTAAGCACGCCACCATCGCCAGTAATCCTGTCGCTAGGCCGAGGGTCCAGGGGTCATGTGCCTCCAAGCCGTAAAGCTGGCTCTTGACCACGCGGGTGAGCGCCAGCGCCGCCGGCACACCCACGGCCACGCCAACCACAATCAGCCGCAAGACTTCGCGCATCACCATCCACACCACTTTTCCCTGCACCGCGCCGAGCGCCATGCGTATGCCAATTTCGCGAGTGCGCTGCGCCACGCTGTACGACATCACTCCGTACAACCCAATAATCGCCAGCGCCGTGGCCACAAATCCAAACACGGTGGACAAGCTGGCGATCATGCGCTCGGTCGCCAGGGAATTGCTGATCTGCTCGTCCATGGTGCGCATGGCGTAAATGGGCAAATTGGCGTCCAGTTCGCGCAACTTCGCGCGCACCGAAGTTATCAACTGATTCGGCTCCCCGGTTGTGCGCACATACACCGTCATGCCGCCCAAATAGCGGCTCCCCATGTACGGAATAAACGCCTGAATGGGAATCTCATCTCGCAGATTGGTGTATTTGATGTCCTTCACCACTCCGATGATTTCCATCGGCGTCGTCGTTCCCGGGTCCGACCCGAATCCCAGGTGCATGCCCAGCGGATTCCGCCCGGCAAAAAATTGCTTGGCAAACTTCTCATTGATGATGATGGTCGTAGGCTCCCAATCAAAGTCATTTTCTTCCAGGCCGCGCCTGACCTCGCGGTTGTCCGTCAAGCGGAAGTCACGGCCGGCCACGATGGGCACGCCCATCGTCGCGAAGTACCCCGGCCCGATTTGATTCATATATGCTTGCGGATGGTCGTCCGGCTTTGTCGGCGAGTACCCTTCCGCGGTCAGGCCGCTGTCCCACTCGTTGTTCTCCATGATCCGCATCGAGGCTTCGGCCACGGATTGCACTCCGGGAATCGCCCCGAGGTTGTCTGTCAATTGCTGGTAAAAGACTTTCAGGCGCTCCACGGAGTAGCCGTTCAGGGAAGGATCAATATTGAAGGCCACGAGCCGCTCGGCGCGAAATCCCGGGCCGAGGTTGCTCAAATTCTTCAAACTCCGCAAAAACAACCCGGCGCCGATCAGCAGCAAAAGCGACAGGGCCACCTGCGTGACCACCAGCGCGCTCCGCAGCCGTCCGTGCCCGCCTCGGACTACAGCGCCCGCTTCGTCCTTCAGCGTCTTGCCCACGTCCGGCTTGGTGGCTTGCAGTGCGGGCGCCAAGCCAAAAATCACTCCGGTAACCACGGTCACCGCCAGCGTAAAAAGCAAAACCCGGAAATCCGGCGCGCTGGAAATGTTCAAATCGCCGGAGTCCGAGGGCAGGTACACCGCCATGAGCGCTTTGTCAGCCCAGTAAGCCAAGGCCAATCCCAAGAGTCCGCCCAGCGCGGAAAGGGAAAGCGTTTCGATTAGCAACTGGGAAACGATGCGACCCCGCGTCGCGCCCATGGCCAGGCGCACGGCGATTTCCTTTTGCCGGCCGGTGGCGCGCGCTAGCAGCAAATTGGCGATGTTCGCGCACGCGATCAGCAGCACCATCCCCGTCGTGGCCATCAGCACCCACAGCGGCGTGCGCAGCTCTCGCCGCATATAACCCCGCCCTTGCGACCCCGGCAAAACGTCGATCCAGCACTTCAAGAATTGTTCGCGGTCATACGCCGAAGCATTGCGAAACGCCGCCTCTTTCACTTCCATCTCCAGCATCGAGTGCATGAACGGCTGCAGCGAAGCCTTCGCCCTCTCCTGCGTTACCCCCGGCTTCAGCCGCCCGAAGGCATTGACCCAGCGCGACCGCCGGTCCGTCAGCATCTTCATGGGGCCGATGATAATTTGGTGCTCCATCATCACCGGGATAAAAATTTTCGTCGAGTATCCCAGCTCCACGCCGTCAAATCCGGCCTGTGCCACGCCGATGATGGTCATCTGGTGGTTGTTCACCAACATAGTTTTCCCGACGATCTGCGGATCGCCGCCGAATCGTTGTTTCCAGAAGTCGTAGCTCAGCATCACCTGCGGATGCCCATCCGGCACGCGATCGTCATCCGGACCGATCGCGCGCCCCAGCGCCGTCCCCACTCCCAGAACGCCGAAGTACGTACCCGATACCAGTTCCGCCGGCACACGTTCCGACTGCCCGCCAAAGGTCATGCTCACCGGTTGAGGAAAGCGGCAGAACATTCCGGAGAACACTTCGTTGTGGTCCTGAAAATCGCGGTACATCGGGTAGGAAATCGCGTTCCCGCCCCAATTGTTGCCGTAGTGCTGGCCGCGCATGGTCAGCAGCATCAACTGCTGGGGATTCTTGACCGGCAGCAAGCGCAGCAGCACCTGGTCGAGTAAAGTAAAAATCGCGGTATTGGCGCCGATTCCCAGCGCTAAAGTCAGTGCCGCCACGGCCGCGAATCCCCGGCTTCGCCGCAGCGTCCGCAGCGCATAGCGGAAGTCCCGCCCCACCATCTCCACCCACTCGCGAATCGCCATACCACCCTCCAACCTCGAACTCGCCACCTCTGCTTTAGCTATACGCAATGACGACGAAAGGGTTCCATCGGTCTTGTCGCTGCTTCGCGTATTTAGCGGGTCGTTGGAGAATTGGTGTCGGGCGAATGTTCTGTTTCCGGGCAGACTTGCGGCTTTCACACCGCGTTAACCCGGTTACTCTTGCAGGCAATCAGGGCGCGCTCCCCTTTGCCCTTCCGGGGACCCGTTGTTGTTTAAGACTCATTTTTGGACGACAGTACTAACGTACTACGTACCTCCCACCGAACCCCGCCTAGACTCGCTGAGTTCATTGGGGGGGCACATCATGCTGAAGCGTTGGATTATCCTGATTTCGTTGATCTTCGCCTGCCAGGTTCCTGTGGCCGCGGGCGCTTCTCAAACTTCGCCGCCTCTACGGCAAACCGAATTGCTGGCCTTGGTGGCCGGGAACGCCTTGCCGGAAAACGTTATTGCGGAAGTTCGATCGCGCGGCTTGGCTTTCTCGCCGGACAATTCCTATCGCTCGCAACTCAAGGCCACCGGCGCCGACGCTGCCGTTCTCGCGGCCGTGGCCGCCGCCAAGCACGCGGCCTCAGCTCCGGAAGACACGCCTGACAAAGAGCTTCTGCAACACATCAGTGCCGCCGGCAAGTTAATCCGAGAAAAGCATTACGACGAAGCTGCCAACGAGTTGACGCCCGCCCTTAAAGGCAACTTTGAAAGGTTTGAAATCGGCTTCGTGATGGGCGAACTGCTGCGCCAGCAGGAACGCTGGGGCCCAGCCGCCGCGGTTTATGGCGAAGTCCTGCGCCAGAGCCCTGATTTCCCCGAGGCGCGCACCAAACTGAGCTACGTCCTATACCGGTCCGGGGACGGGGAAGAGGCTCTGCGCGAAGCCAAGGCTGCGTTGGCGCGCACTCCGCAAAATGCCGAAGCACACAAAAACGCCGGACTCGCCCTGCAAGTGCTGAACAAACCGGATGCAGCGATAGCCGAGTTCAAGGAAGCCCTGCGCATCAAACGAGACTACGGGGTCGTTCACTACGACATAGCACTGGTCCTGGACGGAAAAGGCGACTTGGACGGCGCCATTGCCGAATACAGAACAGCGATCGCCCTCAATCCTGATTTCGCCGACGCTCACGACAACCTCGGAATCGTTTTTGAGAAAAAAGGCGATTTTGAATCCGCTATACGTGAAGCTCGCGAAGCCAAGCGCTTGAGCCCGGGCACCTACGAGCCCCGGCACAATCTAGCCGCGGCATTCATGGATGCCCACATGTACCTGGAAGCGATCCGAGAATTTCGCGAGCTGGAAGCCATGTTCCCTGATGCCGCGATCTGTCACCTTTGCCTGGGCAGAGCCCTGCGCAACACGGGGGACTTGAAAGGCGCGGAGAAAGAATTACGCATGGCGGCCACGTTGAATCCGGGTGACCCAGAACCGCTAGTAAGTCTTGGCGGCGTGTTCGAGGACCAGAAAAATTACGATGCCGCCTTGGTTGAATATCGGAGGGCAGTACACTTGGATGAAACCTTCGCCCACGCGCACCTCGGTATTGGCAGAGTTATGCTGAACACGAGCAAGGCCGCGGAGGCCCAGGCTGAATTGAAGGCAGCCGTGGAACTCGCCCCCAGCGAGGCCTACGCGCACGACCTTTACGCACAGGCTCTCCTGTTGTCGGGAGACTCCAACGCGGCAGTCAGCGAGTTCAAGGAATCCCTTCTTCTCGACGCAAAACAAGTCGGCGTGCGGCTCGAATTAGCAAAGGCGCTAGAAAAGAAGGGCGACTGGGTTGCCGCACTCGATCAGTACCGTCAGGCATCGCTGTCCGAAAACGTCGACCCGTCAACCCGGCCGCCCGGCATCGCCTTTAGGTTTTACGACGCGGCGAAGGAGTACGCTCGAGCGCAGGAGCGCTTCAACAACTATCTCGGAGCCCTGAGGAGCGCCGGAAAATCGGCAAAGGCGGCAGAATTGGAAGAGGGCATCCGCTCCACACAAGCGGCCGCAAAAACCACGGAGAAACTCGACTCCACGATGCAGGCCGGTTCGCAAGCGATGGCTGATCGAAGATTGGATGACGCCGAAAGGCTCTATCGGGAAGCGGTGCAGATCGCGGAAAAGCTACCCCCACCGGAGGTTCGCCTCGCCACCGCGCTCGGACATCTTGGCCAGCTCGCACTTTACCGAAAGGATTTCAACGGCGCGCAAGCTGTTTTCGAGCGCGAGTTGCAAGTCACTGATCAGGTTTACGGTCCGCAGTCCGTGGCGAGCACGGAGCCACTAAAATGGCTCGCTTTTACCGCAACGGCGCAAAACGACTCCGTGACCGCACAAAAATTCTTTGACCGGGCTCTCGATGTCAATAGAAAAGCTTACGGGGAGAACAGCACCGGCTATTCAGAAGTGCTCCGTACTGTGGCCGGCATGTATATGTACCAAAAGGCGTATGACAAGGCGGAGGGTTACCTGGTGCAAGCGGTCAGCATCGAAGAGAAGCTCTACGGCCAAATGTCGGGAAATCTCGGGCCGTTTGCCTATGTCAATCTGCAGACGCTTTGCTCGCTTTACGACCAGTGGGGCAAAGCGGAAAAGCTGGAATCCTGTGATCGTCGTTTGATTCCGGCAATGGAGAGACAATATGGAGCGGACCACCCTTACGTCCAAGGTTTTTTGACTCGAGAGGCCAAAACGCTGCGCACGCTGGGGCGCAGCGAAGAGGCGGCAAAGGTCGAGCAGCGTTTGAAATCTTTTCAGCCGTCCGAGGTCAACAATCCCAATTGAAGGATTGCGTGACGCTCGGCAAAGATGGATTTCGTGGTCCGGCAATGCTAGCGCTTCCCGGCAACAACCGGGTCTTGCGGTTCGTACAGCAGCACTTTGCGCCCCGGCACTCCTGCCGACAACCGTCGCAACGTATAGCGGAACGGACGCGGCCCCGGGCATTTAGAGGAATTTTCGAGCCGGTAGTAGCCTTCCTGATAGCGAACCACGCGCGGAGGATCCCAGTCCGGCTTTTTCCGGCTGGCGCGAATCTCCATAATCTCTTCCGTTGCGCTTTTCTGAAAAGAAACTTCGTCCGCGCTTAGGGGCACGCTCGACTCCAGTATCTTTTCGCTGACGGCGCCGATGAATGAGGATGCCACGCCCGGCGCGTCTTGATCCGTCTTCGACCCACCGAGAAATACCCTGGCTGTCTTATCCACCAGGAACAGCGGAAGCGTGCCCATCAGACTGTCGGAGAAGGCCGCTCCGCACATTCGCACTGCGCCTTCAACGCTGAAGTACCCAAGAGCCCACGTCAACGGATGATTCGCCCACATGAGCAGCGCCATTGCGCCTATCGCGTGGTCGGTGATCCCAGGGCCCGCCTTGCCGCTCATCGCTACGTCCAGCCCGCGATTCACCCAGGTGGTCATCG
>WNFO01000740.1_pt1 | contig 24358 bp, 37 predicted proteins | sample 5400251 | NCBI WGS metagenome assembly WNFO01 (sample SAMN13153354, study PRJNA577476) | soil metagenome | isolation source: 100 cm saprolite under Madrone tree | place: USA:California | collected 2016-06-14
CGATTGGCCAGCGGTGCCCTGGCCGGCATTACTTCTGTCTGTTCGTCCTATCTGACATGTTGCGTGGCCTGGCGATTTTTTTCAACAATTTTGTTTTTGGGCAGGCACAACATACCCACTAGATCTTGTACGCTCACGGCTATCCATCGCAACTGCATCGATGATGGCCACCAATAATTCCGTGACATCTTCGTCATCCACGCCACCTTCATCATCCGCCGCAGGAACTTCCACATCTTCACAGTTGAGGCTGGCTTCAGCACTCCATACATCCGCGCGCCCCTTACCTTCCGAGCTTACCATGTGGGGTATGACTCTGAAGGTTATACGAAAGGAAGGCGGTGTTCGGGCATTGTACCGCGGCTTAGTGGCAACCACGATGGGTGTCGCACCGTACGTCGGGATCAATTTTGCTGCGTACGAGGCCCTTCGCGGTCTCATCACGCCACCTGGGAAGAGCAATATCGTGAGGAAGCTGACTTGCGGTGCCCTCGCAGGTAAGTGGTATCCATATGTATTATTTGAATCTCTGATGATTTTATATGCCGAATGAAAAGGATCGATATCGCAAACGCTTACATATCCATTTGATGTCCTTCGGAGGAAAATGCAGGTTGTTGGCCTGGGATCAGGGGCACTGGGATACCAGTACAATGGAGCACTAGATGCGGCACGCGTTATTGTCAAGACCGAAGGGATCCGCGGGATGTACCGTGGACTGTGGCCCAATTTACGTGCGTAGAGTGACAATCAGTTGCGGAGAGGAAGGGACTGACGGGCTCTGTACAGTGAAGGTGGCCCCGAGCATCGCAACGTCATTCTACACATACGAATTAGTTAAAGATTTCCTGCTTGGTTGAAGGGCGTGGGAGAGGATCAACAGAGTGCATTCTAGATTTGTATTAGACCGCAATTGAGGGCATTCCCCGTCCCTTTATGAACACATAACCCCCGAATTCCTTCTCTTCTTTCCCCTGATGAGCCTCTCTTCTCTTGATCATCTCTAGCAGAAACGGTCAGAGAAAGTGCGGGAGAAATAGTGCGTGGCAGACACAGCCACAGGAACCGTCCGTCTCAGACGCGTCCCTGCCTCACCGTAACCACATTGTCAACCGTTGACACCCACGCCCACTCTCCCCTTTTACGTCCCTATTCCCTCTTAAGCGCAGGCAGTCTGCTACTGCGTGGCGCTGCAACATCGACAATCTAGCCTCCTATCATCATCTAACATTTTTTTCCCATTTCTGTCAGTTACCACACGCCATGCCTTTCCGGAGACACGAGACACCCCATCATGCCCAGGCAGGTGGCGTACATCCGTCCACTTCCTCTGCCTCGTTGCCTTCTGTCTCATCATCAAGTGCTTCCAACACCCCAGCTGCCCCTCCGTCGGACTTCAGCCATTCCGATATAGCAGCTCATCCATCAATTTTTACTACGCCCAAGTGTCACCTCCCCCCCGATATCATCCTCCCTGTACCCCGTTCCTCCTCGCTCATCCCAGCAATGGGCCAGATACAGTCCCGGTCACCATCCGAGCTCGCGGTTCCCCCACCACCATCCCCCACCGCTCCAACTTCCGGCAGTGCCGGGTCCAAGTTGAAACGTGTTTTTGGTGGGGGGCGCAGAAAAAAGAGTGAGGACATGTCGGCGAACCCCACGGCTACTCTGGCTCCAATGCCTCTTGGGATGGGGAAAAGTCATTCGGCGATGTCGCGGGCGCCCTCCGCGGCGCTGTCCTCGACGGCGCCGATGCTTCCGTTTCAACAATCTGTCTCTGCAGGCCCCGGTTATCCAACAGTACCGTTCCCCCGTCCTCTCCCGGCCGAACCTCCGTCTGTTCCTTCCTCGAAACCCTTACCCGGGTCGCCTGCGTCTGGCCCGATCAATCACCCACCTTTACCATCGGATCAAAGAAGTTCCATCATGACGGCTACTACGGGGATTCAATACATCTCTGAGACCGAGAATGTAGGGGATAATGCGAATGTCGTGCGACGACCAAGGAAGAAGGATTCGGACCAGGAAGTCATGAAAGAAGATTGGCGAAAAAGTGACTCGACCACCACCAGCTATTATACGGTGCGTCCACGTTCGGGGGCATCAGGAGGAACGCGCACGCCTCGACCTGTCTCCATGGCAGAGTCGTTGCAGTCTACGCACACAGTGGTACCCACGAGTAGGAGATTGAGTGCCCTGGTTACTGAAGCCGAGTTCATCATGACCGAGGAAGCTCCTTCCCGAACAACGTCTTTAACTCGCAAGACATCTCCTTCGGGATCATCGAAGACTCGCAAACGGCACTCCATATCTCTCTCATTCACGTCACCACTGTCTTCCAACCAGCCTGCAACGTCGAATCCCAGTTCCGAGAGTCGACCTTCTGGTATGCCTGCATTCCATCATCGACCCTCAGGTGATGAGGCAGCGTTGAGCAAGGCTGCTGCAGGCGGCATCATCGGTCCTTTGAGCACCAGTGATTCCCGATCAGTGGGGAGTCACATTAGGGGTAACCTCGAAGCATTGTCGGTAGCAACCTCAGCCGCACGTCCTTTACCCCCACAGCCATCATCCTCCCCAAATCAACATGGTTCCATTCGACAGACGGCCATCACCGTAACCAGCGGCCTGGCACCTGCAGCGGGATTCGCTATGGGTTTTGGCAGGCGTGCTGTCGAACGCGTGGGCCGTGCTTTTGGCAATCTTGGCTCGGGTCACAATACCTCTGGTCATTCGACATCATTTTCGTTGAGCACAGGCCTGGATTTTGGACGCAACGCATCTAATGTATCGCTTGCATCACACGTGTCGCAGGCGGGAAAGGGCAAGCAACGTCGGACGCCTAACGCCCCATCTGGTGCATGGAGCGTGACTACCCTAAGCAGCACTTCGACTGGACAGACTGATCCAGAGTCGTTTGGATTTACAGGCCCGTCACTAGGCACCTGTCTACGCGGGCCAATGCGTAACAGTAGCGGGGGTTTTGTTATCGGTGGTTTGGTGTTTGGCCGGGAACTGAGGGCCTGTGTGCAAGACACTGCAATTGATGCCGTACGCCTCGCTCCGCCTACATCGGGCGACTCTCAATCAGGTAAGGTACACGATGTCTCTACACCTGTTACATATTCATTTATAATGTTGTGTAGTCTCACCCATCCTTCACGAGCGGCGTCTGCCCGCGCTTGTAGTTCGTTGCGTGGAGCATTTGATGAAATGGGGTGTCGAGGAAGAAGGTCTTTTCCGGTGAGTTACAATATTGATCAAACGGATTTGTTCCTGATGTACATCAAACAGAATCAGCGGACGTGCGACACATGTTGCCAAGTTACGGTCTGAATTCGATACCGGTGCAGATTTTGACATGTTGGAGAGCTCACCAGGCGACCTGGATCCGCATGCGGTGGCATCTATTTTCAAAACATACCTTCGCGAACGTGCGTGATGCATTATTTAGTAAATGAGGTAATCCTAACTCCCGCATAAACAGTTCCCGAGCCCATCCTCACTCATGCCCTCAATCCCTACTTTGAGGCGGCCATGTCTAAAGAGACGAACGTCAGAAAGTCCATCGAAGAGCAGTCCACACCAACGCGAAGTGTTAGTGGAAAGGGACCGCTGCCGTCATCTAGGTCCCAAGATGGCAGTTCCTTGCGGAAGCCGCCTTCCCTGTCGACCCTAGCATTGCCCAACTTTTCTGGAATGCGGCCCCCGTCACAGGATCTGCTAATTGCTTTTGCCTCCCTTTTGGCCAGTCTTCCCCGGGAGAACAGGGACCTTCTTCACACTGTCATTGATCTAATCAATTTTGTCGCTCAGCGGAAGGCTATTCGCATGCCCCTCAGCAACTTGACGGTCGTGCTATGCCCTACGCTTAACATGAGCCCACCGATTCTTCGAGTTTTATGCGAAGCCGACAGTATCTGGAAGGGCCTTGCGGAAGGCCGGGAAGACATCAGTGGTCTGGAACCGAAACGTGATCATCCAAACCCTGTGCCCGACAGCCAGACTGGCCTCGAATCGGAGCAGAATTTCGCCACTGAACCTCGTGTTCCACAAAGTGATCCGAATGATCAGAGTTCTGCTGTGGAACCAGTCTTCGGCGTTCGGGATCCCAGGGTAGAGAAACACGTACCGTGTGTGGCTCAGGCTCAGGATGACATCCACAGAGATGACAAAGGGACTGGTCTCGTTTTAGATGACCGTGCGTCATGCCTCTCTGCATATGATTCACGACCGCCAACTCCTGCATGGGGGAAGGGATCACCGTTGGACCCGTGGTTGCCACCAGCGCTAACGTCTTCGTCTGATTCATTGACAACACCTTCGACGTCCTCTGAGGCAGCCTCTATTCCCCAAATGATAGTCCCCACACCGATCAACGCGTACTATGCCAAAGAGAATGTCGTCCCCGCCATTATCCCCGACTTTGTTCGCACATCTCCTCAACCCTCTGACCACGTACCGGTGACATTCCCAGGAAGTGAGACAGCACCAAGAATTCATTCTTCCCATCGACATCTTGCCAGCGTTCCGTCACTTACCCAATTAGCGTCAGAACCTAGTTCGCAGAGCATGAAGCCGCAAAGGGTGAAGCGGCCATCCCTAACGGCCTTATTCTCAAAGAAATCGGTGTCTTCACTAAGATCCTCGAGATTATTTTCGTCGTCGTCATCATCTTCACCATACTTCGATGCGCGGGATTCCCCCTCCCAGTCCTCACCCACTTCCCTGAAAACACCAGGTTCAATCTCTCCTTTAATAATCTCGGCACCCTCGCTAGTGACACGACGCAGCTCGAGCAGTCTACCACCAATACTGAACACGTCAATAGACTCTTCCTCTCTTAGCCTTGCTATCGGCTTGGGTGACGAAGGATCAGCAGAAGCTGGGCGTTCAAACTCAGAGCTACGTGCCGTTGCATCGAGGGTATTCGCTTCAAGTCCACAGCTGACGGAGCCTTTCCCGTTGTCGTCGCCTACCAGTCCTGTGACCCCAGTGACTTCGCGGTCTTACGAAACATCAAATACGTCTAAGTTACCTCTGTCTCAGCCAGAACCACTGCAACCGCAGCTGTCGGAGGATTCATTTGTTTCTGTTTCTTCAGCGACGTACCGCCGGCTCAGTTTGTTGAAGGACGACACTGGCAGTGGTGCCGAGGATGGCTGGGCTCGTGACTTGCTCAATGATCTGGGGTGGAGCCCCACGACAGTTGAGCACAGCGTGACCGGAAAGGCATGAGGATTTACCTTTATCTACCATTGCATTTCGGTTTGCTCTCTAACGCCCTGATCTACAGTGAGCAGCCAGGTGATATCTAGCGACTGGTCGACTATTAATATACTCTCACCCAGCTCATACATGGACATTCTCATACACTACGCAACGACACAAACAATGTATATTTTTTTCAACGCCACTACGGCATCTTTTTATGTTCTCCCTCATTCTTTCATGTTCATATGGATCAACTTGGCGGCCAGGCGCATTCACGCACAGTATATTGCTTAGCACGGTTAATTTAATTCATGTTGGATCTAATCGCATCTCAGTTGACGTTGATGGTTCTGGACGGGCCCGATATCTATCAGGTTGCTGGAAAAGGCAATCGACGTCATTGATATGGAGAGAAGAGTGGGTGAAGAGGTGACAAACGAAAAAGAGTGAATGTATGCGTGTTGGACGTGCGTTTGAACCCGCCACCCTCTCTTTCTTCCCTTCGTCATGGCCACTAACGTCCGTAGCATACAACAAAAGTTATTTAGATCAGAGTCACAGAGCTTGCAAAACACTTCAGACCCGCCGAAACCGGATAACCCTCTTACCATATCTATTCCCAAGACAGCCACACCGCCACCAAGTCTCCCGTCAAAAGCAGGAAAGCAGCCCCAAGAATCAAATACATCGCCCACGTCAAATGAGAACGCTCCTGGAACTTATCGTGATAGCCTTCGCCAAAAATTAGGCTCTGATTATAAGACAGTCGAGCAGTATCGCCTTAACCAGGACAACAAGCGGGAGAGACACTGGAAGCGGTGGGGCCCATACGTCTCTGATAGGCAATGGGTTTGTCTCTGCTTGTGTCTGAATGACACCAAGCCTCTTTTTCATCATCTTTCCAGGCAACCGTCAGGGAAGACTACTCTGCCGACGGCGATGCTTGGGCACACTTCCCCCATGAGCACGCTCGCTCACGGACCTATCGGTGGGGCGAAGATGGCATCGCGGGCATCAGCGATAACCATCAGCGTCTCTGCTTTTCTCTTTCCTTGTGGAACGAGAAGGATAGAATGCTTAAAGAAAGGCTTTTCGGCGTTTCGGGCCCTCAAGGGAATCACGGAGAAGATGTCAAGGAACTGTACTATTATCTAGACTCTACGCCGACTCACTCGTACATGAAGTTTTTGTACAAGTATCCACAAAAGGCCTATCCGTATGAAGATCTCGTTCGCGAGAATCAGCATCGCGGTCGCGAGGTTGTCGAATTTGAGATACTTGACACTGACGTCTTCGATGAAGATCGCTACTGGGACGTTTTTGTCGAAGTGAGTACTGTACTTCCTCGCGTGGGCAATTGATTCTCATGAGATATTTTTCTAGTACGCAAAGGATGAGGATAGCCCTGATAACATTTACGTTCGCATCACCGCATATAATCGCGGTCCAGATCCTGCCAACTTGCATATCATCCCTCAACTGTGGTTCCCGAACACCTGGTCTTGGGGTATCCCACCCCAACCGCGCCCTAATCTGTCCGCCACCACAGTAAACCGGATTACTGCAGTTCATGACCAGCTCGGGAAGACACACTTGTATTGTTTTCCATCCCCTTCCCCTGTCGGACCCGATGGCCAACCTATCAACGATGGTGTGGAAAGCGAGGAAGACACGGTGGATCCCGAATTGTTGTTCACCGAGAACGATACGAACTTCCTGCGCTTGTGGGGCGTCCCGAATAAATCTTCTTTCGTCAAGGACGCATTCCACGACCATATTGTCCCAGTGCATCGACCACCGGTTAACCGATTTGTTAATGGACGATCCAATGCGATGGCTGACGGTAAAGGCAGCAACGTCACGAACGGAAGTGACTCCGAGCCTAGCTCGGGACGTGCTACTCCAATCCCAATCCCTCACAGCGATCCCCAATTTGTCAATCCTGATAAGACAGGGACCAAATCTGCCGCGCACTACACCTTTAGGGATGTCCCTGGCAGAGGCGGTTGCGCTGTCGTACGACTGAAGCTCACTCCGAACACACCTCAAACCGATTCTACGCTCGAAGATGAAGGCCTATTTGATGATGTCATAGAGGAGCGCCGTATGGAAGCGGATGAATTCTATCACGGCCTGACCCTGGGCTATGTGTCTGATGATTTGCGCGCGATCATGCGCCAGGCTCTTGGTGGCATGCTATGGACAAAACAGCATTACAAGTTCATCGCGAACGAATGGCTCAAAGGTGATCCGGCACAGCCACCCCCTCCTCCTTCGCGTAGTTTCCTAAGGGGTAACAAGGTATGTTTCTCTATGTCTCACGTTACATCGTGGTCGATCTTAACTGACGTTTTTTACGTGCAGGACTGGATGCACCTCTATGCCTCGGACATATTATCTATGCCTGACAAGTATGTTGTTGCTGCTGCCCTACGATCCAGTATCGTGAATGATTTCGCAGATGGGAATATCCTTATTTTGCGGCATGGGACAGCGCTTTCCACTGTATCCCCCTCGCCGTAGTTGATCCTGCGTTCGCCAAAAAACAACTTGACCTGCTCACTCGTGAATGGTACATGAAACCTGATGGGCAGATCCCCGCATACGAGTGGAACTTCTCTGACGTCAACCCGCCCGTGCATGCATGGGCAACGTTCCGCGTGTTTAAGATCGAGCGGAAGCTGTATGGCCACGAGGATGTCCCATTCCTTGAGCGTGTATTCCAGAAATTGCTCCTTAACTTTACCTGGTGGGTCAACCGCAAGGACGCAGATGGGGCAAATGTTTTTGAAGGCGGCTTCCTTGGTTTGGATAACATCGGTGTGTTCAATCGATCGGAGCCACTGCCAACAGGTGGCGCGCTGCGCCAGGCCGATGGCACTGCATGGATGGCATTTTATTGCTTGAATATGTACGTGTCGCTGAACGCTTGCTCTGGCTAGATTCGCCTTGATAAGTCCTCGTTTAGGCTGAGCATGGCCCTCGAATTGGCTAAGCATAACCCTGTGTACGAAGATATTGCATCCAAGTTTTTCGAGGCGAGTTATTTTCCATGCCTTGATGTTGACTAGCTGAGCTGTCACCGTAGCATTTCATCTTCATCGCGGATGCCATGACGTATCACAGTGGTGAAGATAATCTCAGTCTTTGGAACGACCAGGACGGGATGTACTACGATGCGATTCAATGGGGCGATTACAGTATGCAGCTGCCTGTCCGCAGCCTCGTCGGGCTCATCCCTCTATACGCGACTCTTACTCTCGAACCGTCCGTTGTAAATCGTTTTCCTGGCTTCAAGAAACGAATGGATTGGTTCCTCGAAAATAGGCCCGAGGTATCTGGTCGGAATATGGCCAACATGAAAGGTTTGCCTCTCGCACCGTTTTCCATTTGGTCATTACGGAAGCATAAATATTTAGCGCGTGGTCGCGGTGAGCGCTTTTTGCTCGCGTTAGCCAGCAAGGAGCGCTTGGTTAGCATTTTGGAAAAAATGTTGGACGAGAGCGAGTTTTTTAGCGAGCATGGCATTCGATCGTATGCTCAGTTCATTTGCAATGTGGATATTTCTTAACCCATCGACCCACTTTATAGCCTATCGAAGTTGCACAAAGGCCGTCCATGGGGGATGGAAGTCAATGGCCAAAGACACGAAGTTGGCTATTGGCCCGGAGAGTCCAAATCTGGGATGTTCGGCGGCAATTCCAATTGGCGTGGCCCAATTTGTGCGCGATTCTCTCTGGTAGTCCTGAAGACGTGATTATTAACCACTTTTACAGGGCTAGCAGTGAACTTCTTGCTTATTGAGAGCCTCCAGAGATTCTATCAATACTATGGTGACGAACTGGAGGTTGAGTGCCCCACCGGCAGCGGGGACTATATGAATCTCCTCCAGGTGGCCGAAGAAATTCAACATCGCATTATCCATATATTTGGCCGCGATATTCACGGACGTCGCGCCCTCAATGGAGGAAACCAGAAACTTGACTTTGATCCCTTCTTCAGGGACTACGTCTGGTTCTACGAGGTGAGAATTGCGACAACATTTGAAAGTCATTCATTCAGAGAGTAACACACGACTACTGGCAGTATTTCCACGGTGACGATGGTCGAGGACTCGGAGCCTCACATCAAACAGGCTGGTGGGTGTCCCAGTATTCACTGGATATCTTGTTTATCCTAAGTTGGATGTCGCAGGTCAGGTTTAGTTGCTTATCACATTCTTCAAAGCGGTGCAAGCTGCCGTCTGCCCAAAACTCCGAGGAGTAAGTGGACTTCGTTTTCCACATTCGCAGTCAATATGTTAAATGCCTTCACCCTCAGCCCCTCACAGTCTCGCCCACCACTACTTCGACGTAAGTCACATTTTTCTCCCCATGATGTTTTGTTCTTATGGCGTCTTCGCAGGAGACGCTTGACTCTCGGTCTGAATATGGGGATGACATCCACTCGCTCATGAGCGCAGTCAGCACAAACGACCTGAATACGCTAAACGACGTCTCTCCCGAAGCTTTGTGATGTAACCATGTATACTCTGCGTGCCCATCTCTTTCCGGATTGAACCTGTCCTCTTGCGGATATTATACACGCTTTAGACTTCTGTGCCCATCACCTGGTTGCTATTATCACGACATAGACAGACTTTGACTGATTGTATTTATAAAAGTGAGGCGGCCAGATCAGAGGCTGCTTCCCGATAATCAACATCGGAAGATTTGTACTGTCACGAGGGGAACAGAACGGAACCAATGAGAAAGTGTTACGGGACTCTTCTGCCGATTCCAATACAGCAGGAAACTCACATGCCACAAGTCCAATGGGGCGAGTTCTCAATGAAGCAATAGCCGATCAATTCCGATCTGGCACCCTACACATAACACAAAAGGAATGAGCGTAGTGTTCATAGCATCAATGTAAAAGCTCTAGTAAATAATACTACTGTACAACTGGTTATCACTCGAGCCCTCGAAGGGTCTCCGTAAGAACACCTTGCTGCCTTGGCAAGAAATCCGCGAAACGATGTGAACTAGGGACGCCAACAGACAACTGAGTAAATATCACGGGAATATAGATGAAAACGAGCGGGAAGGGAAGAGAATTCCCCTAGACCCCTCGCTGGTGTGGTGAGAGAAGGGAGTGGGGAGATATAGTCGGGGGAGAAGAGAGTAGCGGACGTGTGCCGTAGAAAAAAAAGATTCTTCCAAAAGGAATGCGGCCGATGCAAAGGGATGTCCCGAGAAAAGGGAGAAGGAAATGAAATGCGATGAAGTGATGGATGGCTTGACAGGGGTGGTGGTTCCGATATTGTGCGCGTTGAGGAGATTAAATGACAAAATGGTGGATGGTGGCATGCAATGAATGCAACATGGGACGAGGCCAAAGAGACAAAGGGAAAGGGAAAGATGGTACAAAGCAAGATCATAAATGAGACTGCTTATGTGACGTGTAACACGACTTGTGCCTTATCACCAAAAGCCATCTCCACATCCTCCGATGAGCGCATCGAAATTAAATCACCCTCCTCGTCCTCGTACTTAACGCGAAGGGGGCCGTCATCCCGCCGTGGCCCACAGAGACGAATCTTCTTGCCCACCCGCTCTACGAGGTCGCCGTACTCGGTAGTACGTGAAACTTGGATGACAAAAATGTCAGAGCCGAAGTGTACTTTCACCTTCACTGGGTCATCGTGCGATGATATTGACGATCGCCCCACTGCGCCAGATAAAGAAGAATCGCTCGAACCAAACGGAGTGAGAGGCGAAGAGCTATTGGGAGAATATGCCGAGTCTTCTCCGGTTGATTGACTCGAGCCACTTGATCTCTTCATTGTGGTGGTGTTCATTGACGCTGGCACCCGATCCCACTCATTGGACGGCATAGGGGGCGGGGCAGCCTTCGGAACATATGCAGTAGGTTGGCTTGCACTGCGACTCCGACTGACATGATTATGCGGAGGTGGGGCGGGGGATGAACTGACATCGCTTCTCGGATCTCCACCGTCATGAGGTGGTCGCAACCGCGAGGAGCTGTATTGGCTACGTAGTTGCGGGCGACTGGCGGTGGAGCGAGACCCTGGTTCAGAGACATAGCTCATAGCAGAACCCATGCGGGAGACGGTCATTCGAGAACCTGGGCCAGAAGGGAGACCGGGTACATTACTCCGCCACTGAGATAGCGCAGGACCGTTCGCATCTTCTGTGTGAGCTCGGGGCCGCTCGAAGCCAAGGTAATGGTCCAATCCGGGCGTCATCGCACCCCGACGTCCATCATAAGGAGTAGTACGACCAGATGTTGGACTGATGCTGCTGGCCACCGAATAATCATCAAAGTCGTCGTCAGGATCAAAGCCATCATGCGGAGGGTAACCAGGAGGCCCGATTGCGTGGGTGGTAATACCATTACTAACGGCATGATCATCGTAAGGACTTGATTGACGGTAGGGTCGATGGCCATTGGTATATTGGTGTGGGTGTGATGAAGCATGTGCGGGGTGAGTCGAGTATCCACGATCAGGGGTCCCATTGCGTGTGTGGGAGGAAGGGTAGCCACTGTAACTGCTGAAGTGGGTCAATCGCGAACTACTACGCTCAGATGCCCGTCGCATCGCAACCCTTTCAACAAGACGCTTGACAGCAGTCTCCCATTGTTTCACTTGTTCTTCATTGCGGCAACGGAGTGTGAAGAACTCCAAATCATCGTCACCCTTCCACCAAATGTTGAGCGAGTAGGAACCTAGCCAGACTCAGATATGATATAGGGTGATAGAAAAGTCGAAGTCAAATTACCTGAAGAAACAACCTTTGCTTCCGTTACGTTGTTAAGATAGATACGGCCCTTCAATAACAGAGGCGTCATCTTTTTCTTCGAACCGCCAGCAAGTCCAGATGTAAGTGGTCCGTTCGCTTGAGGCTTCTTCAGGAGAGAGTTACTCTTGCCAACTTTCTTGTTATTGCCTGCGGCACTTGTATCTTCTTTGCAACAGAGGATGATACGCTCGAATAGGAATACATGATACTCGCGGTCAACCTCTGACTTGGTGACGATAAAGATATCATCCAAGAGAAGCTCGCCGAACTGCGAGACATGATGGCCCTTCCAGTCGTCGACACGTGAGGCGAGGTTCTGCACCGTCTGGAGGTTCTCCGCGCGACGTTGAGCTTCATTGATCTTGTCAGTTATCCGCTTAGCAGCGGCTGATCCCGCCCTGAGTTCCTCGTAATGGGGATAATCAACCGGAGACGACTTTTTAAGCAATTGCTGATGGAGTGGCTCAGATGAGCCGGAAGGAGCTAGAATGGGGGGTCAACTCACGTCTAAGAGTAAAGGGTATTTGCATATCCGCTGGACGGGTTTGATCAGAAAAGCTGGCAGCTCCGACCTTGCATTGATCAGGTGATTATATTTCTGTTGATACGCATTTGGTTAAAGGTTCCCACTCGGCCATCACCACAACGCATTCGGTCACCCAGGAGACCTAGTGCGCTCAGTGGGTAAAAATCAGACGCACCACGAGGTTCTGTTCCTCCATAAGCATCAATTCGGACGCGTTGGTATAATTGGCGCAGTACGGTTCATAGACCGCGAACTCTTCCTCCTTTTGTTTCAAATGCAGTAAACCGTATAAGAAACAAGCCAGAGCACAAACAAAGAACAATGCCCGACACCGTACGGAAGCATCACCATCAGCGCTGCACCAAATAGAGACGATCATTTTACCCACATTATCGGTGAATAGAAGGCCCCATCGCTGTTCCCTCCATGGCATATCCGCTGTTCCCTCGAGACGAATTAAAAATCTTCTTTGAAAGTTGAGCAACTTATTGAGGTTGGGAAAGAGTAGGTGGATTGTATCGCGGTCGAGGGTGTTGCTTTGTGACAATTCTTGGGCATATTTCTGCACAGGAAAACCATGTCAGACGGCGAACAGTGGCGAAAGCCTGTTCGTGCGTACCTGCATGACCTCAAGATCCTGCACGTATTTACGTTCTGTCTCCACTAATTCACGTATGATATTATTCCGCTCGGCATCCGGGCCATTTAAAGGAGTAGGTATCGCTGGTATATCTTGTCTCGTTGAATCAAAGGGCTCATGGGGCGAAAATGCTGGGGGTGGTGATGGAGGAGCAGCCTCTTCGAAAACATCAGGTGGGAGACGATCGACAATATGTGTAACGGTATTAACAACCTTGACGATCACCGATCACTGAGCAAACTCAAAGGGCAAAGGACATGATAACGCACTTTTACGAACCCGTCTGAGTTGGTGCGATCCCATAAATCAGTAACTGTGAATTGCTCGCCATGGTTCAACTGCTTGACTTTCATTGCGAAAAGGGCGATGGCGCGTTTCTTGGTGCGTTCGTTGTCGATGTCGACAGACTGGGGATCGGTCTCAATCTCGATGCGGGTGATGGGAGGGGGGAGGAGGTTGAAAAGGTAGCACAAGGGGGTTCCGAGGGCGAAACAGTCCCAGACTGTATTCACGACTTCTGCAGAACTGCGGAAAGAGCCTGTGGGGGAGGAGAGTGCAAAGAAGTGGGCAAAACCATGAACACGAAGGAGACGTGAGCGTAAAGCAGAGCATTGTTGGTAGAGAGACGTGGACTGGGAAGCAGCCTTATTGAGAAGGGTGTTGGTGCCAACTGGGATGTCGATTTGGACGTTCCCCGGGGATATGAGAGACTTTTTGCGACCTGCGACGGATGCCATGACGGATGAGGAAGGGGCAAGGGGAGGGAGAGTGGGGGAAGGGGCACCCGGAGAGAGAAGGAGAGATGAGGAAGAGAGAGAAACGGAGAGTCTCGTTCGGGAAGCCGCGACCTCTGTTGATGGCCCATTTCACACCCCGACATTTTCTTTTATTTTTCTTCGTTATCGGTCCCCGGCCGGCCATCTGCCCTTTTTGGTTCCGAGATCCCCTCATCGTGATCCCCCTCTCGCCTCACCCCATGGGCTGTCTGCACGGACACGCCTTGTCTTTTGTCTGTATATCAAGTGATCTGAACCCGTGAGGCCGAGGTTCCCAATGGCGAAAAAAAGGCAAAATTCACCGAAGGCCGTGCAAGACGGCGATTCCCACTGAGCGCTTGACTTACGTTCGGTGGCGTGGCTGACGTTCAAAGTCCGCTGAGTGGCGATTCAGTGACAGGGGACTCGCCCTTACCACCCGTCCCTCCTCGCCAAGACCCATGGCACCGGCTCATCCTACTCACCACCGCGTTCAGCAACACCAGCAAAGAGACCAGAGCGCCAACTCGGACATCGTGGAACATGGCCTCTTTCTGGAGCCCATGATGGGCATCCCGCTAGCCATGTACGTTCATAAGGATGTTCCCGACCACGACCGCGTTGTCGACCTCATCACGGTATGTCTTTCCGCTCCCTGTAGACATGTTTCGTAGCACGTCTAGCCCCCAAGTCGCGTCTTCGCCGTTATCTTTAGAAATTACAACAGCCATGAGTGGTTGTGCCAAGTTTTCCTTTCAATGTTTGCTCTCGCCTGCCGTCCGATGTTTCTCACTTTCTTCATCCAGAAAAACGGAGGCACAGTCGCCAACTCTTACAGTGGCGTCACTTATATCCTAGGTATGAGAAGATTCATCCCACTTATCTCCTAAATGATCATTCATCTTACTGTCACTCACGGTAACAGTGAACCCACACACAGAGTCTGGGCAGAATCTATACCGTCAATATATTGGGAAAAAGGGCAAGGCTGTCCTGGACGCGCGTTGGGTACATGAGTGTATCAAAGCAGGGGCACTTCAAACGTTCGTGAATAACTTTGCTGGATGTAAAGTGACGGGGAGCGAGCAGTGAGTCCTTTGATCTCCTCGCCCAGGTTGTCCCATTAACCCATTCGCAGAATCCGCCCTTCGGCTCCGCCCCCTGCCTCGGCATCCATTCTACCCACAAACATCATGCCTCAAGCGGCTGCTCCATCAAGGCAGCAGCCCCCAGCAGCGCCTACCGTGCCCCAAGTGGTTCAAAACCCTGAAGCGTTTCAGACGCAGCTTCCGCAGTCGATGCAAACGGTTGAGCAGGCCTCAGCTCCTTTTGCATACCAGACCTACCAGAGTCAGCTCCAGCCTACTCCCCGTACTGTTCACCCTTCGCCAGCTGCCCCACCTCAAACTTGGCAGGCACCTAATGGCATTGCTCCTGAGCAGACCCAAGGCCATTTACCGCAGCAGATAATCCAACAACGGGGCCCATATCGCCACGACGCATGGGATCCTACGTATCAGCCTGCGGGTCCGCCCCCCGGGCCAATCGACCACACTGCACCGTCAGGTTTTGAGTATTCTGATCAAACTTGGAATTCGGACCAGTATTTTGCTCAAGGAGTATGTGCTCCGTCCTTCCGTGTATTAGACCTAATCGCCGCACGTAGTATGACCCATCTTCATACCCACAACCTTATATGCCCGAAGGGGGTCCATCAAATGAACCCTCATCCCCACCTACTGAAGCTACTGATCCACCACGGGGACGCAAGCGTACTCGGACCCAAGTTAATGTCTCGTCTTTTATTGTGCCTATTCTACTGACCATGGTCTAGCCTACTCCCGCCCCTCCGGCCTCAGCACTGGTGAACCGACGTAACCCCAATGCGCGTTCTCCCACGCCGCCGTCACGGGTTGTCAAGAGTACATATGGCGGGAATCTATTCACGGTTGAGGATATCGAGTATTTGAAAAAGTATATCGATTATTGTGTTGCGCAAGGTCTCGTCCTCAGCTTGAGAGAGATTTGTGAAAGAGTTGCCGTAAAGGTGTGTTGCCTACCGACCCGTCCGTTTTTGTGGCATTGAAAGGAAAACATACTAGGCCCCTCATCACACGTATGTCTTGCCTCATGTGGTCGCTATGTTACTCATATGCACGTAGCTTTTACTCATGGCGCCGATACTGCAACAAGCATCAGATTCGCCTTGGTGGCTATGCTATGAATAACAACCTCAGTGACGATGGCGAAGGAGGGGATGGAATAGCTCCCGCCCAGGTTGTAGCTGCCGGTCCTGGTTCCAATGGTATCATTAACATCCGGGAGCGGGTCCGTGGAGAACTCAACACTGGGGAACGATCGCGATCTCCAACGCCCCCCAGGGCACTGTTCCGCAGTACAACCGGTAAAGGCGTCGCATTTACGGATGAAGATGTCGCATTCTTGATTAAATTGTTGGACTACAAGAAAAAGTAACGCGGTGATTATGCTCTGATATTGGCGCTTAATTTTTCCCGTAGATCTCAAGGCAAGCTTGATATGGTTGCATTCTGGAAGGAGATTGCTCAGAAGGTGAATACAACTTGTCACCAAGTAATGTCCAGTGATGTCATTATGCAGGCACCGCACCATTCGCGGGCTTCTTGGATGAAATTTTACCGCAGACACAAACACGAGCTTAATCATACCGATAATGATGACCCCCTCCCACAAGCTCCGGAAAAGAAGATGCGTTACAGCCGCGCAGATGACGTGCTGCTCGCAAAGTTTTTCTTCAACAAGCCCGACGGTACATCGGACAAAATATTCCAGGCATTTGGTCGTTTGGTTAGTTTGCTAACGGCTTTACTGTTGCCTTGAATCGCTCAGTCATCAATTTCAGCACCCACATCACCCATGGAAGGGCTGGCAGGAACACCACAGGATACATAAGCAGAAGATTGACCACCTTATCCAACGGCTTGGTGAGGGCCATTTTATCGACGAACCCGATCCAGCCGCTGAGTCGTGAAAGGGGAGATGCTCTCATGTTTTTTTTTTTCAAACGATGACGTATACACGATTTATGCTACAATTTGTATCAGTACCACTAACATTTGTGAGAGGACGCGGATTTATGCTCATAGGCAGTTGTTGCATTGTATGACGCTCCAGCTTTTAGAGACCAGCATTCTTGAGACCTTTGGCCTTTTCGTTGACACAGATAAAATGAGCCCGCGATCGACTTCGAGATGTATGTCGGATCATACATCCGCGGCGAAGGACCACTATTGTACGATAACCCGTACCATTCGGACATCTGTACTGGAACGTCAATTGTCTTTTGCCCCCAAGATCGTCAGTCGCCAGTGGTGGCCCTAAGCGGCCCCGAGGTGGTGGAACCAATTTGTCATTTTGTCGTACCGATCGGGGCACAAGAATCGGGATTCGGGATTCTTCGGGAACCAATTCTTATGCTCGCTAGCATAACTTCCTAATCCAGTCCGATCCAATATGTTCCCTAGTTGTCCCCTAGTCACTCTTTTTTTTTATTGATTTTATAGACATGGATGGGACATATGACGAAGGAGAAAACAATAGCATGCATGCTTAAAGTAAGATACTGTAAGAAGCACTGAGGCGACCTCTTCCCCATTCGGTAACCCTTTTCGGAAATGGAGACAGAGTGGGAGTTGAGACGATATCTATAGCGGGCGTCACGGTGCGGCGATACCTTTGTTGCGTTTGTTTGTGGAGGCTGGGCCGACCGAATGACTCCCGGCGGGGCCGCGGGTCAATTAATGTTAGTGTTAGTGTTATCACAATCGACATCTGGTACAGTACTAGTACCAAAACAAGCCGGGCGCCCTCGATTATTTGGAATTGGAATTTGCTTGTTGTCAATTGCGTCAGTGAATGACGTGCGGTCCGAGTCACGGGTCTCCCTCTCCCTCTCCGAGTCCCGCAACGTAACAACAACAAAAAGAAAACCCACACCTCCGCCTTTGTTTTTTTTCTTCTTTTTGTTCATCAGAACGAACGAAGAACGAAGAATTTAATTTACGGTGCGGGCACGTGTCGTTAATTAACGAGAGCCAGTGTTTGACGTTACAATGTACGGGGTACGAGTACAGTACAGTACTATACTATTTATTATAATTTATGTCCTGTTCCAAGCGTGCGCTCCTTTAGCGGTGGTGTCTCTCCGATCCCCTCCCAATCTCAATCCCCATCGTCCTATTTCAATTGTCATCCACCCCCTACAGTATCGAGGACACGACAACAAGGTTGACGACAAGAGTCGATCATCGATCCATCGCCATCATCATTCATCATCATCGATCATCATATGTTCCGTAGTCCGTCCGGGATTCCTCCCAAACCGAAAAAGAGTTGACACGTGATCCGGCGTTCCGAGTCCCTCACTGCTGGGCTCACTCCGAGATCGGAATTATTTTTTCCATTTTCCGGGGGGTATCCATCCCAGAGCCTCCTCCACTACTGTACTAGTCCAAAGGAGATATTTTGTACACCACTACAGTTACTGTAACGATACACGGCGCCTGTTTCTGTTTCCTGTCCGGTCTGGGCCTGGCGGATGGACGACGGGTCGGTCGTCAGTAAGTCGCAAGTTCCCCTTCCCCGGAAATCGATCACGCGCCCCTTAACCCCACACCCACACTACTGCGACATTTTCTCACGCTCAAGCTGTGATCGCAACAATCGATGCACTGCCCTCCCGGTCCACGTCAAGTTCCGGTGACAAAGCATGATTGCGGCGGCTGTCGTCGAGCACGACCTCGTATTTGCACAGCTCCCCGGCGCGATGTTGGAGCGACTGTTTACGCGCTGTGCTCAACTCCGCAAGGTCACGCAACGTGACCCAGCCATAGCACCGATTGTACACGAATGTGGTACCCACGAGTGTCACACTCTCCAGCGATGAGCACGCGGCGTGCCAAGCGGTCGCCAGGGTGCGCGTACCGGCGGCGGCATGTAGGGCGTCGAATTTGTTCTTGGAGAAGAGCGTGATGGATTTGAGGTTAGAGTACTGCGCCAGGATGGGAGGCAGACCCGAAAGTATGTCCTAAGCGTGTTCGCGCGTCAGAATGACTCACAAGACAAATATTCAGACCATGTAAGGAGGGGATACGCACATCATTGATCGAGCCACGCACGGCATGCAATGCGAGTTTCGTGATCGAGTTCAGGCCGGTGGGAATGACCTCGAATGCGGACAGGACTGTCTCTGGTGACTCGACAAGGTGAGAAATGATCCTGAGCGAGTCCAGCGGTCCCTTAGAGCATGCGATGGTCCGGACCGCCATTTGCAGTACATCCCGGTTGAGCGACCACGGGTGCACGAGACATAAGTCAACCTCCCGGATGGGTCTCCCCGGAACGACGCGTGCGAGGGTGTGCGGCGCTGCCGCGACGCGTCGCAGCGAAGGCAGGGTGTCCACCGGGAGCGTGACGCCCGTTGTAAAGTTCCCGCAAAAGATGGCAGTGCGTAGGCTGCTCTGTTCTGGCAGCCAGCTCGTAAATGATGCATCAAAGTCACAGGACGCGACGAGCTTCGTGAGTCTAAACGGCGCGCCCAGAAGGACATGCGAAGTCGGGCCATTGAGATAGAAAGTGAGTTCGAGGAGTCGATGCATGTTGTGCAGCGCGCGCTGGAGTAGCTTGAAGAACGACTGTGGGAGGAGTCCCTTGCGGCTAGCGTCTGCGAAGCCTACATCGCCAATCTCGAATGTTCGTATATAAGCTGCGAGAGACGGACTAGAAGCCAAAGTTTCAAGGCAGCGCGTGGTAAGAGACTGGGATAGGGAGGGTACGTGACGATAGAGTAGGCGCGTAGCCACCCCTTGAAACATCTGACACACAAGCGCAGCTCTAGCGAGGGTCGGAGCCTTCACATAGGAGAATATCTCGTCGAGAATTTCCGCGGGGAGCTGTGCGACTAGAACCATTTTGAGCGCACTCGTACTACGGTACAGTTGAGCGGGCATACCTGGTCTGATCTGTGGTATCGAAGCATCACCGATAATGGGAGCCAACCAAAGACAGGTGAGTTCAAATCTGTTTCCGGAGCTGAATAGAGTGAAGAAGGCGTACATATGTCCATGGCGACGCGCTGCTCTGGAGGCTTTGGATCAGATTCTGATTTGTGGCGAGCGCAATTTGATTTGTGCCAGGGTCATCGTGATGAGATTGTACATCGGATTGCCGATTTAGGCGAGGCGGGACAAGTGCAGGGTCGGACGCGCCGCATTGCGAATCGGGAGGCAAATCATCGCTTGATGCTGGAGAGAGCGGCATCGTTCGGTGGGAGAACAGCAGCGAGGATGTGGGGAGAGGGGGGATGGGAAGGGTTATAACTTATAACTGGACCTTGTCAGCCACGACGTTTCCACTTTTGCAACGGACCATCACTGCATCACCAGCAGTACATCATCCGAATCCAATGGCTCAACTTGAGAACCTTCGATTTCTTTCCATGGATCAGATTGAATCAGTGCGTCCCTTCGCACCATTACCTCCTCTCCCCGGACGGCTCATCAAACGGAAATTCACATCTACAGTTCCACAGAAACGGGTTCGTGTAGCCGTTTACTGTATTCCAAACTCGGAGACGAAATTGAAAATGCCCCATGACGCGGACACACGCATGACAGCTATCTCGTTGTTCCGTCATTCCTTGCTCCTGATGAAACAGACACGCTCTTGACCCGTTCGAGGTCACTCCTTGACGAATTCAGCTTACAGGATCACCCCCTCGTGCGCTTATTAATAATTTAGCTTCTCGATTATCGTCAAATTCTCATCACGCTACTCTCATATACGATTTGTTGCAGACTAAATTCACCACTGGAGACAATAAACACGTCGGTGACGACTACTTCCTCACGTCTGGTGACAAAATTCGCTACTTCCTCGAGGAAGATGCCATTGACGGGCAGGGAACCCTGACGCGCGAGAAGCACGAGGCCGTTAACAAGATTGGTCATGGTCTCTCTTGTTCTTTTTACCGTCTTGCTTCTCGTCCCTCCTGAGGCCATGTGAATTCCCAGGCCTGCATGAACTAGATCCCGTCTTTCGACGCGCGACCTTGCAAAACGAGAAGCTCCGCAGTCTCGTGCGCGACTTGCGTTTCCATCATGACCCTGTAGGTGAGGTATTGTCCCTGGCGATTACGAATCATTAATCATTCCCGATGCTGACGGGAAACCTGTCACCCCTTCCCCAGCCCTGCAGTCGATGGTGATCACCAAACAACCCCAGATTGGCGGGGAAGGTACGGTTTCACGATGATGACCTGATCCAACCAAAAATGTGCTCATGTGGCTTTTATTAATAATAGTTCCAGAGCACAACGACTCGTGAGTGTCCAATATGTACAACTCTGGTCACTGATAAACTTTTTGTCATATCACAGTACGTTCCTTGTGTGCCGCCCTACAATTCTTCTGTTCTGATCAACGCCACTGACCATACCCCAAGTACACCTCTCCGTCGACTGCGCTTGGATTCTGGATCGCATTGGAGCGCTGCACTCGGGATAATGGCGCACTGTCCTTTCTTCCTGGTTCCCATCTCACCATGCCCATCACGAAGCGCTTCGTTCGTTTGCCTTCCGGAGGAACTGGGTTTGAACAGCTTCTCGATCCTAGCCAAGTACCAACTCCAGTGGGCGAGTATGTCCTTGAGGAGTGTAAACCTGGTGAGCGGTCCACCTGCCGCACTGCGTGCCTAGATCAGGACGCGCTTAAGCCGAGAGACAGGGGACCTGGTCCTTATTCATGGTTCAGTGTTGCACAAATCAGAACGCAATAGAAGCGACAAGGCACGTTTTGCATACACATTTCACATGATTGAGTCCCTCCCCTATGCTGTGTACGACGATAAGAACTGGCTGCAGCCTACCGAGGCGATGCCGTTCTCACGCATCCTAGATACTCCGAATGTATCCACCCGCAAAATTGATGTGTAAGTAAGTTACTGTACGTTTCAGGGTCTTGACGTGGGTATGCAGTTTGCCTTTCTTACCTCATTGTAGTGGACGACGCCACGTGGCCCTACGATAGATCACACGTTTACATTGGAATCTAAATCTGCTTTAGTTACGCTTGCCCATCGAGCTATCTGTAGCTACTCATTCCGTCTCTGCCTCGATCTTCGCCGTTCTCAAGACAATTTCCGGCGTCAGCATCGCAAGCTCGTCAATAAGCGCGGGCAAAAACGTTCCAGGCCCGCGTACTTCCTCCCGACCGGCTACTTGTTGAGCTGCGATCGTCAAGGCGAGTGTGGCCCCTGCAGTGGCGAGGAGCATATCCCCGTTTACCAGTAAGCCTTCGCGGGATCCCAACGCAGCCATACTCGCGGCACCACAAAACGTGGCTATCGCCGTGCCGAGCACGCACCCCGCACCGGTGATCTGGCCTAGCAGCTCATGACCGTTGGACAAGCGGATAACGGTGCTACCATCGGATAGGTAGTCGGTCGGTCCGGAAAGCAATACGATGCAACCTACACAGTTTCTTTTTCCGTCAGCGAACCTAACAATAAAAGATGACCGGCAGAACGAAGGTACGAACGGTGCGTGCGCGCAAGCGAGCGTACGACATCAGGAGCATTTTTGAAGCCTCCAAGGCTGTCCACGCCTTGAGCTTTAACCTTTGAGTAGAACACAAGAGCCTGTTTCAGTATACATTTCGGAGTTGTTGATTTTTCGTGTCAGCACACCTCGTTCGAGTCGGCGAGCGCACCGATCTCCGCCGCATTGCCCTTGATCACCGTCGGCTGCCACGCATCCAATAGTTCTATATGCCCCATACTCATCAGCGCACGGATTCTTTACTACACGGAGACACGAAGACGCTCACTGGCAGCGGCAGCCCGGCGGAATGCTGTCGCACCAACGCCGACAGGATCGAACACCACCGGTTTGCCATTCTGGTTCGCGTGGCGTCCCGCTGCAATCATCCCGTCGAGCGCGCCAAGGGTCCCGGAATTGATCAGCAAGGCGCCGGGTATGCGCGCAAGGTCAGCTTGTTCCTCTACTGCATCGGCCATGATGGGCGATCCACCTAGCGCGAGCGTGACGTTGGCGGATTGTGTCTTGACGACGTTATTCGTGATCTAGTGTACCTTTCGTCTCAGCCGAGGGCTTGCACGAAGCGAGCGTGCGCGGTGGCAGAAATGGACAAGGGTGGGATCTGTTTATGGAGAAATACCTGATGTACGAGCGGTCGCAAGCGTCGTACGGTGTCGACGAGGGCTGCGGCCGCCGCTACGATTCCTTCGGGCGTGTACTGAGCCTTTTGTTCGGTTGTGACCAGGAAGCCAGTAGGCCCACGAGACGCTGCTGCCGCCCAGGCACGGAATATCTGCGCGAGGCTCGAGGCAGCCGCGCGCGGGTCAGCTGAGGCCATGATGGCTGACACGACGGCAATACCATGAAGAGTATGGCCAGTGGGAGACGCGCAACCATGCAGCGTGCGTAGCAGATTCGTCGATTTAATACCGCCTGCGGGAAATCACGCATCAGAGCCATGCCTTTTGCTATATTACGGAGTGGTGAAGTATAGAATAAAGGAGGTGGAGAATCAGGTAGCTCACCAATAGCGACGGCCTTGACGCCGGTTCCTTCGAGCACGCCGAGCATAGCGCGTACGCCTGCGATGCCACATGTGTCCCCCGGGGCGCTCACATCCTTTGTGCAAGTCCCATATACCGAGCCGAGGCCGACATAGTCAGCCCCCTCCTCGACGGCCTTGCGCGCATGCTCGGGTGTTGCACATGAAACGCCGATGATCATATTTGGCGGGAGGAGCTTGCGTGCGATGCTCAGGGGCATATCTTCTTGCCCGATATGCACACCCGCGGCACCAGACGCGAGCGCGACGTCTATGCGATCATTGATAAGGACGGGTATGTTGTACTTTGAGCACAACGCGATTGTATCGTTGGCTATCTCGAGGAACTGTTTCACTAGTTAAGATTACATCCGTGTAGGTTAGCATGCCAGACAGCGCACCTCGCCGGTGTCTAGGTTCTTTTCTCGGACCTGTACGACGGTGACTCCGCCTTTAATAGCCTGGATACCCCGTGGTAAGATCATAATAAAGGTCAGGATAAACGGGCTAACCTCCTCGACAGAAGTTAAATAGCTCTAAATCTGAATAAGTGAGAGAGCAAAGAGCTGAACGGTCAAGGAACTTTTCCGTGCGGCAAGAGATCTCTCCCCGTCACCAGATAGACCGAGAGGTCGAGCTCTCGTTTCACATTGGCTGGCAGAATTCCAATCAGTCTGTACTGTGGCTATAACTTGAACAAGAGATATAGAATTGACCTTTTGAAGTGGAAATGAGGTTCGATGAAGATAGAGACATGCTCTAATGCACCGACGCACAGTGACGGACGAGCTGATAAGATATATTTT
>WNFO01003200.1_pt1 | contig 24337 bp, 21 predicted proteins | sample 5400251 | NCBI WGS metagenome assembly WNFO01 (sample SAMN13153354, study PRJNA577476) | soil metagenome | isolation source: 100 cm saprolite under Madrone tree | place: USA:California | collected 2016-06-14
CGAGAGTCGAGCATCCATGGAGCGATGAAGTTGCACACTCGAGACCCAATACCATTCCTCCAAGTCATCAGGGCGCTCTTCACGTCTCGGGCTGTGGCGGCTGTATTGAATAGCCTTGTATACGGGTATGTTGCGTAGTGCCAGTGGTACATGCAGCCTTTATCGATATCATTCCTCTTAATACCATGTATAGGGTTCTTTATAGCTTCCAAGAGCCGACCCTACCCGTTTACTTGCAGAGAACGTGGCAACTCAATTCTTCCCAGGTTGGACTTGTCTTTTTCAGCGCCGCTCTACCCGCCATGCTAGGTCGGTTCCCATTGTGGGTAACCATCACGTGCAACAAATAGTAACTCATATATCATCTTCAGCTCCTCCCGTGGCTGGTTGGTCAACAGATTACATAGGCACAGAGTGGGTCTCACTTATCTGTCTACTTTTCTCTATTCCGTGTTGGATCGCTGTCACAATCCGTGCAAATCTGTCATTTTTTGTCGCCGCGTTTGCACTTGAGAGTGAGTCATCACGACCCAATGATATCGTGACCAGCGAAGGTTGACCGTCCCTAGACCTATGCACCTCCGCGTTTGTCGCCCCAGTTATTACCGAACTTGCTCTAGTATCGAGACATATACGGGGCATCGGGTGTACGCCCATTGATAGATAGCCTTTCCATGCTACCCGAGGCTGACCTATCCTCTAGATGCCCACGTATACGGCTTATTCAATTTCGCGGTCGGCATAGGTGCTGCTGGTAAGTCGAATCGTTGATAGCTCCGACAAACTATCCATTTTTGCGTCGATCAGTGGGTCCAGTACTCAGCGGAGAGGTACATCTTATTCTTTTCCTACGCCCTCTCAACCCCGTCCTAATGTCATCTCACACAGATCTTTGAACGGTTCAGCCAAGGATGGACAATCCTCAATCTTGTCGCGGTAGCGACCATCACCGTAGCGATCGTAGTAGTGGTCTTGTTTACAGGCGAAAGACCGCTCGCAAGGCGCTTGAGAAGGCGAGGCCAGTCCTAACCGGCAAGATGACAGATGCAACCTGATGTTACACAGAGAAGGAGTCGACTCGACCCAGGAAAGAGTGACAGGTGAAATAAATGGTTCGGGCATAGACCGGATAGATCGAGCATTCAGGTGACCGTGACTCGGAATTGATGAGCAAGAATGGGCAGTGTGGCCATCGGTGGGGCACAGAACAAGTTAAAGTGCAGCACGTGCAGTACTACAGTCGAAGCTCTAATAACGCATACTTCTTCCGAAGCATACCAAAGGTGTGCCATTACAAAAAGTACATTTGCTTGGGGGGATTCTGCAGTTAGACTAGGTAGTCTACGAGAATATGTAACAATTTTTTGGTGCAGAGTTCTGGATCAGCCATGAAGTGTGCTAGCAAGCGAGTGACAAATGTCGGCAACGGCCGAGTGGCTGACCTTATATATTTTTTCCTCGCTTGACGAACCGGAATCTTAACACGCATACCCCGTCCGCCATGATATACTACCCTAGGGTTCTGCTCGGCTCCATTCTGGGGTGGTTCTTTTATACTATGGCCGGCGGGTACTTTCCCCTTCTGAAGGGCGGCATTTCACGCTCAAGGAATCGAAGGGGTGGTTTGGCGTGTGATATGTACGATTATCGCTAATGCTGCGAGTCAACTTACCAGCCTGGGCCTTCCGAACAAACTCGCCTGTTCCGCGTGGTTGGGAAGTTCGTAGATGGCATTGGATATGCCCAAGTTTTTATTCATTTTATGCCCTATAACCTGTGTAATTTGTACCCTGAAACTTTGTGTGGTGGCTGTGGTTACCGAGGGTAGATTAGGGCCGAATACGGTGAGATGTTTTGAATTACAGGAGGATCCCTACACTATGTCACAAAACCTGTGAGCGATGAGAAACAAAGGTGGAAGGGATAGTGGCCTGTATAGACATCTAACGTAAACGGAAAAAGAGGAAGGAATAAGAAAAAGTAATGTAAACTCTATCGGGGGTGTCAACGTGCTCCAGCAGCTTGCTGATATCCGGGATAGTAGTAATTTCCCTGTCCTGCTGGCGTCGGAGTACCTGGAGGTTGCGTCGTCACCGCAGGGCGGAGATGTGGTGGTAGCGTTGGGGTCGCTGTCCAACTCCCTGCGGGTTTGCCAGGCGTGACTGTATTTGCCACTGCGCGCGGTGCTGTCTGTTGTTGCTGTGTCTGTTGTGAGTTGAAGAATGACGCGTACGAAGCGGCAAGCGACGTTGGCGTCGCTGGTTGCTGTCCCTGGGCTTGGTGTTGTTGGTAATTGTACCACGACCCATAGCTGTTATACTGCTGCTGCTGGCCAATGTAGGGTTGTGCCGAGTGCCCGGGTTGCACTTGCCCCTGCGCAGGTTGGCCGGAAGACTGGGGGTACGCGTTGGGGTAGTACGGATTTGTGCTCGGCGTATAAGCGTAAGCACCTCGGTACTGGTTACCAGGATAGTTGGGATAGGTAAAGTTTGCGTAGTTGGGCTGGGTGGTAGGCTTGTTAGCAACAGCCGTTGTAGTCCCGGTAGATATAGCAGGCGAAGGCAGTGCGGTTGATCCGGCGCCTGGAAGTGTGCCCACAGGAATATTAACCCCTGGTTTGATCTGCAATGTCGTGTCGTCACGTAGTGCCGTGAGGTTGCTGGGTGGAAGTGTGCCGAACCAACCTTCAGATGGTTCACTAGGAAGGCTGCGGTGTAGCTTGCGCAGAAACTCGGGGGAAGGGACCAGGGAGGAAGAATCTCCAGTAGAACGGGGACGGAGAGAAGCAAGGAGAACCAATGAATCAGAGATAGCTTGTGCTACGGTACGTGTGATTCGTAAGATGCAGTTAGGCAAGGAGAAGTGTATAATAAGTTGCTCACCAACGTCCCACTCCTCTGAGCCAACCTCAACCTGGCTAACACCTCCGTTCTCCCCACCTAGTCGTTGTAATTGTAATTCCTGGAGTCTTACGAGTGCTCGCTTATTCCGATCTAACAGCTCCTGGATGGCCACTTCAAAGTCCAAAGTATTCATGAAATCTTGAATAGGGGCCACTTGGTCTGGCTCAAGTAGTGAATTCAATAAAATTTGTTGTTTCCTGTCTTGATCTGTTTCACCGTTGCGTTGCTGAGAACGGACATCATCTGGAGAATCATTGGTCATCTGCGCATCCTCGATGGTGGTGGAGGGGAGTTGCTCTTCCGGGATATGCACTTTGGATGAAAGCTCTACCCTCCTCAAGCGCGACCACATAACCTCGCCCAATGCGGACTGCCCGACCTCAACACCATTCTGCTCGAAAGACGGCGCAAAGCTGGAGTTGGGGCCATAGTCTAGAAATGAACCGGTGCTGAGGTGCCGTGGGCCGGGTAGGGTGGGTTTTTTGGCATGTAGTTTCCTTGAAAGGGATCCCAGTGTCGGGACAGAAGTCCCTGAGGTTTCTGGTGTAGACACTGAAGGTAAGATGGCAACGAGTTCTGCATGTGCGGTAGGCAGCTTCGTCAAGTCTGATCCACCGAGAGAAGCAGTGTCCGAGTCGAGGGACGTCCACCATTCGCCTGAAGGTAACTTTTGCATAAGAGCGTATTTGCGTTTCCGCGGGAGATCGGGGGAAGCGGGTGGGCCATCAATTGGTTTTGATGAATCGGCAGTTGCCCCATCATTTCCGACGGATCCTGCTTCAGGCTTGGTAGGTATCACAGTCTCAAGACCGAGGGTGGACTCTGTGGCGCGGAAAGAGGATTGATCCAGGAGGGAAAGGGCGAGGTTGCAAAATTTAAGTTGCTGCGCCGCTGGTGCAGATGGTCGGGAGCGAGGGTGGGCAAATACGGGGAACAAGGGTTGTACTGCAGACTGTGGCGGTGAAAGTCACTGAGATTGTGGATGAAGGCATTGAATGGAAACATACTCTGAGGACACGAAGAGGATGTCGTGAAGACTCCTTCAGGAGAGTGCGAAAAGAGTAGCTTTGTGTTTGGGAGGATGATTGTGAGTTGACGGTAGTTGGAGGGCTGGAGGAATCAGTGGGGAGTGGAAAGACGCGATCAAGAAGACCCTGAGTATCAATCCTGTTCCGCAGGGATGAGAAATGGTGATCATGATACGACGCGAAGAGTACAAGGGACTGACATCTCGAGAATATCAAGAATTTGTTGTGCGGTAGGAGGGTCAAGTGGGAGGTCACCAGCGCCCTTGGGATATAAAGCATTATGATTTGCGGAATCCGAGGGCACCTGTGTCTCCTCTTCACCAATGTGCGAATCTGTGACGTTGCCATTTCGAGACTGCTTTGTAGCCGGCTGATCCTCTGGAGGAGTCAAGGATGTACGTTTGCGTTTCCTTGTGGGTGACTTTGGTTTGGATGGAGAGGGTACGGGATGAGATTGAGTAAGGCCATTTGATGTGTCATCTGAGAGTTTTTGTGAACGTGTTGTGCGGGCCATTTAAGAGCGGGTATATAATACGGATGCGAGAGAAAGAGGGTGGGGTAATTGAGAGGAAGAGGTGAGCGTTGATAATGGCCGTACTCTGTACGCGTCTGAATGCGCGAGACGCGACTTGACTTGTCAGTGACTGACCTCCGCAGCGCAAATACAGAGCCAGACACAGTCATCCCTCTTCTTCCCACGCTTCACGTGAACACCTCACTCAATGGCCTCCAAGTTGGCCCCAGTGACAAAACCGATATTCAGAGCACAGCTCTCCTCAAAACACTCAAATGGACACGCTGCCTTTGTCCCCCAGGTCCGAAAGCTCGTCTTTGAGTATTCCCAGAACTGGTCCTCGTCCGCAAACACACGCACCTACCTCCAAAACAACCTTCAAGACCTTGCTCGGGCTAACCCACATGTCGAAGTCGTCGTTAGGCAGCGGAATAACCGTCAACCCATAGTACGAGGCTTTTACCGTGCGCCATTTCCATACTTCTGCCCACTTTCTGCGATCTAACGACTGTCTTTCAACTCAGTCTATAACAATGAGAAGGTCGTTCCTCTGAACGGCTTCGAGGTCACCGCTATCGAGAAAAAAGTGCAGCTTTTACTCGATTCTTCTGGTGCTAAGATCAAGTCTTTGAAGCGGCGCATTGTAGAGAGCACAGCGGAATCCGCAAGAGGTATCTGGAGCGGTCTTCATGACACGCCGTTCCAGATATGAATTGGTGTTTGCTCACACAATATGATACACAGTGAGGTGCGTGGGCACTATGCTACTTCAAGTGTCTCTAACACACCCTTATGACCGCCCTCACCGCAGATACTTGTCATCGTACTTCTACAATACAATCACTTCTCCATCGATCGGCCCGTGTTATTTTCTCTTTTTGGAGTCCACCACGTTTCGTGATTGATGAGACACGTTCTTGTGATAGAGCTGACGCAATCACGGCATGTTGTACAGCCCAAAGGACACTTCCCCCAGTTTCACCGCTTACCGGCGTCTATAGTCCTTAAAGGGTTATTTGGCACATGATAAGATGGTTATTCTATTCCATGTGGCCCCAACATGCCTTGGACGCGTGTCTATTTCCGTCTCCGATCCTACGTGAGACGTTCTTTCGGCAATATGCACGGTCAGGGTCCTGTGAGAGGGCGTTTAGAAGAGCTTTTAATATGCGGTGCGGTCTACGCGTGCACAGTCACAGGACGATATCAAGGTCATGTCTGGTAGAGGGTTCAATCCTTCGATCTTCCCTTCTCTTTCCCCACTTACCAACCCCCGTCCCGAGCCTGAGAATGTCCTCCGTCAGTTCCCATGCGAAACATATATTCCCTTCTCCCCCTTCTCCCCAGGTGTCCACTGTGGCGTCCCTTTCAGCTCGTCGGCGGCTTGTGGTAGACGTTAGCCGAGTCTTGGAGAGGAATCCTAGCCCGCCTAATCGCGCCGATTCGGTGTGTACCTTCCAATCACAGGCTCTGCACCAACGTCGTCTGATCCTATCCAAGCTTTCAAGTAATACGTCCACTAGTTCCACACTAGTTGACAATGCAGTGAGAGCGATTCTACTATGATTGGTGTTCATTAAGTCAATATCCGCGCAGGAAGCACCAATGTCCGTTTATCTCGGTGATGAACACGTCATGATGCAGCTTGACTATATGCTGGTAGGTGGTTTAGCACGAACAGTGTGAGGGTCTTATGTACATCCCTCATAGCCAATCTCCGAATATCCGGAGGATTACATTCCGCCGTCCCCATCATCAAGTCTTCAGCCCGACGAGTCGACGTTTGTAACGCCTTGCTCTTCCTCGGCCAACCTACTATCACATTCCTCTTCGGCGTCAGCAAAACCGCGCCTCTGGCTTCACCGCCACAAACGCTCGCCTGCCCCGCGGAAGTCACCCTCATCTTCACCCAGCGACACACATAGTACACAATCGCTACTCGCTGCGTTACTACAAGCACGGTGGCCCAAGACTGAATCTGAACAGCCAATATTTGGGCAGACCGCGCCACGTGCGGTTTCCCCTTTCCGTGGCAAGCAGCGCCCGCCCTCTGCGGCGTCTATGCCACGCAGCATATTGCGCACCGACTCACGCTGTAGTCCCCGTACCATCAAGTCGCCACGATCGCTCGGCTGTGTTAAGTTCGTTGAGCAGCCAGGTGTTTGGGAGTACAGCCGTCCGGAGGAGGAAATCGATGACTGTGGGGAACATGTCCCGCACGTCGAGTGGCGCACCCGGAAGGACTCGGACAGCGATTCCATTATCACGCTTCCGCCACCCGGTGAACGTGCACATAACGAATCGTTTTTCAAGCGCTTCATTGGGGTATCCAATAAACACACAAAGTCTGTCAAAGACCGCCCCATAATCTCGGGTCCTATGCCCCTGGCACGAACAGCTTCTCTCCGACAGATGAAGGAAGCTAGTCGAAGTCATACGGAGCTGTTGCAGGAGATATCCAAGGGCCCACTGAAGAAGGAAAATAAATTACGCTCCTTGATGGGCAGGTACCTGAGGGTGTCGTAGTTCTTGTCTCCTCGAAGGCGTGCCAAGGTAAGCACTCGGTATGCGGAATGTGAGGATGTGAAAGTTAACGATGTTTTTTTGGCTAGAGCGCTCCATTTGAAAAAAACCTAGCCCCTCTACAGTAAGGGGATCTTCTACCTCCGTCTAGGTGACTGGGCTCGCCATAGACACGCCGTCAGGCGATGCGCGGTGCTGAGAGCAAAGAAGGGCTTGCGCCGCATCGACACTATGTTTACTAACGCTATCCAAGCGTATGCCATATGATTATGATAATATGGCCTTTCAGTCGGGCCCTGCCGCAGGGGAGCAGGAATCCGAATGCTTATGCTTATGACTAGACACATGGTCAAGTTTACATTGTAGTATTAATCGAGATGTAATTGCACACTTCTGTGACTTAACGGAAACAAACGGGAATAGCTGTCATAGGTAATATGCACATCGAATTCGAGTGAACAAACAATGTGAGATTGTAGTCATGCTTGCGTGCGACTTTTTTGGTGCTCTGCAGCCCAACGAGCATGAATCAACGTGGCTCCTTCAGCACGAGCACGTACTACAGGAGGAAGTAGCTGAAGCCGCGCGGCTTCAATATGCGGTGGCAGGAGAGTGTCATTTCGAATGACCTGGAAAGCGTGTCAGCCGTGGATGTGAGATGTCATTCACAAAGGGTGAAGTGAAACAGAGCGTGACAAAGTGGGTGGGTGTGTTAAGGATGTAAGAAATGGTGTCCCACCGATCCGATAGCAAGGAAGAACGAGAATGTCGCGGCGCTGCTGAGCATGTACTGCGAGAGGGTAGCAAGGAAGCCACGAGGGCCTGCACCACCCCTTTATACGGATGTGTGAGCGCAGATAACGGAAATAAGGGTGGGGAAAGGGGAGGAAGCAAGGTGCGTACCGCAAGATGCTATAGCTTCCAAAGATGAAGCCTATAGTGAGCCCAACTCCCCCTCCCATGAGGGCGCCCATTCTAATCAAGAAAAAAATTCATGCAGGTTAATATCACATTGCGAGAACCAAGGGTGGAATGATAAATATTAGACACACTTCACTGCGGGGGAACGGGAGGTACACGTCGTCAGACACCCAATTCGAGTTTAGGAAGGTGGTCGGATGAACATACTTTTTTGCCAGATAGATGGCTCACCGCCATGTCTCACGGGAGGAGGCATTTTGTTCTGTTCGATCTCAACAGGTGACTAGAAATGTGGGTTTGAGTTGTGCGAAGCCTTTAGTTCCGCGCGGGGACTGGCAACTTGTCTGGCGGTAGCTTGGACTCGGTTCCGTAATAAGGCCTCTTCCTCTTTGCCCATGTCCCCCGCACGCATCCCTTCCTTCCCACCTGCACAACAGGCCCAAATAAGTACGTCAAGAATTCACAAACATTACCGGTGCAAATTCTCATAGAATGTCGAACGGAATTTGACTGGCAGTTCGCGCGCACCAGAGGGACCTGATTCACGTGTCTTCACTAAGAGAACAGACGGATAATATCCTGCGATCGTGGTTCGGTGAGCACGCTCCCCGCCCCTCACCCCTAACATTTCGCAGTCGTTCATTCACATGTAATCGATGTCCCTTACGCGCAGGAACACGCTGGCTGACGCGCTTTGACAAGGAGGTTGAGCTTTTTGTCCGCCTCGTCTATGAAGCTCTTACGACAGGACGCGGTCAGTCCTCTTTCATTTTCACTTCATTCGATCATTGAGTCCGAGGTCTTTTCTAGCGATCCAGACTCTGGGAGAGGAGTACACGAATATATGGGTACATCCCAAGTGGGCACGGTCGCCACGCATTCGGACAGTGCTCATCCTCCTTCCCATTATCCCACCCTATATCCTCACGCGGCTGGGACCTTCCCTATATGCTCGTTACCCACGATCCAAGGGCATCGCGACTACAGCTGTGAATGCGCTAGAAGTCGCGGGTGAGGTCAACCTTGCCCTGTTCTATATCAGCGGAGTGTACTATCGCCTCATGCGGAGGCTATTGGGTATACCGCATGTGCATGCGTTCCCAACCAAACGCCTGGGATGATGCTGATGCTCGAATCCGGTAACCCTGCAGATTTCCGCAATGCCGATCGATCCAAATAATCGGCCACCATCATACTCATTGCTTGGTGTCCTCATCCTCGTTCGAATAGGTCATCGCCTCTTGAACTACTTGCGGGCTCGTTCGCCACAGCCCGTGCCGTCTATTGCTGATGAGGAAAGCCCAAGTACTAGCAATTCTGAAGAACCACGACTGGATGGCCGTCCCATCTCGAGCTTACTTAATTACGACCCAAACACAGACCTTGTCTCATCAGACGAGAAGGGAGGGCTAACGGTCCTTGATCTTGAGACGGTGCCGGCTTCTATTAGAGCCGGCAGAACGTGTACGCTTTGTTTAGAAGAGCGTACTGCGACTTGTGTCACGGAGTGCGGACATCTCTTTGACTGGAACTGCATTTACAGTTGGGGAAGGGAAAGGGTGCGTCCTTGCTTGTGTGGTAGCATTCAGTGGCATTTCTGAGATTTGCTTTGTGTAGGCTGAATGCCCTCTCTGCCGCCAGTCATTAAACTTGACGAAACTACTTCCTATCTACAATTTATAGCGGACCAAGGTCGACGAACTTGCGTTGGCAGATTAGACAGCAAAGAGAAACAGGTACGAGGGTGCTGAGACCAGCAAACAACTTTTACATGACTACAAAGCTACAGAAGGATAAGTCATACAACTTGTTGTATGAGTGTGATGTTATCCCCTTTCAACAAGACGCGCCCTTGCAAGGGGTTAGTCGGTATTCGCAACAATTTGTAGCGCACATACCTAGTTCACGCCGAGGTTGTACTTCCTTTACGTACACCTCCGCTGCCTCGTCCAAAACCACGTTCATGAATTCGTCAAAGCCCTGATTGAGTAGGTATATTAGCATCCATGTTTAAAAGAAGCAAATAAAGAGGGAAAATAGCATATTTGGGTACACGCAAGTAGGCCACTCGAAGTTAAGCCAAAAAAATGTTAGTGCGGCCCCTTGAGTGTGATGACACGCGTTCAACACGATGTTTGGAGTCCCTGGCTAGTCACGTACAACGATTCGGCCCTCTAGCCGCATTTCGACGTTATCATAAAGCCAGACGACAACTTTCGCTCTCTGAATGGTCAACGGTCAGAACATATCAGACTGCATGGTGATGTGTTTGCAGACGCACTTGCTGCAGATTTTTGAAAATAACGTTCTGCATAGATGAGAGATCAGGATTGAGGTTGTGACGAAATAAAACACTGCTACGCACGATGGGCTGAACCATCACACGCTGCTGACGTCCTGACATGTTGATATATGTGCTATAAGTTGTTGGAAAAGGTTTTTGTGGAGATCCCGAGATCCTTCTAGTCGATGTTGCAGGACAAGGAGTCTACGCGACCTGTACCGCGAATGGATATGGTTAAGGTTTGCAGATTCCCGACTTTGGAGACGCGTCAACGCTATTTAGTCTCCCTCAACACCTGCCTTGGTTCCATCACGATGGAGGTGCGCATTTTTCACGCGTATCTTTAACCAGTTTCGCGTCAGTTTAACCCCACTAACTATAGGCACTGGCTCCAAGCAACTCGTCCACCGCTGCGGCGGTGACATTCATCACATTTGTTCAGGACCTCAAGAAGAAAACCAAGACATGGGGCCCTATGATTGAACTCTGCGCTTCTGGGGAGAAATCCCTGGAAAGGTTCCGATACCAATTTCCTGATGACTGGCTCTACAGTGACCAGCTACGCGGTGAATGGAGCGCCTATAATGAGATTTTGAAGAGGAAGAATGACTCTATTCAGGAACAACTCGGTATGCTCGTTCCCTGTCGCAAGCTATCCATCGTTAACATCGGTGTTCTCCGCACAGCTGGTCTTCAACTCAAGATTGTCGCCGAAGACAAAATCGTAGAGAACAAGATCAATGACACACTGGAGGAATGGATTCAGACGCGCCCTGTACAAGGCAACATGCGTGCCGATACCGCCATGAACACGATTAACGTATTCGAGGGCAAGCTCAACCGCGTGCAGGAGGAATACGACCTCCTCTGTCGGGCCAAGGAGGCCCTGGACCTCGAGCTTATCCGTCATACTCGCCTCGAGCCTGTCTTTGAAGAATTACGGGATCTGAAAGCCGTCTGGACAGCACTCTCTGGCATCTGGAGCCAAATTAGCGAATTGCGCGATTTGGCCTGGGCGACTGTGCAACCGCGAAAGTTGAGGCAACAAATCGACGGGTTGTTAAGCAGTACCAAGGACATGCCAACGCGGATGCGGCAGTATGCCGCTTTTGAATACGTACAGGATGTGTTGAGGGGTTTGCTCAAGTCGAATGCCCTCGTTGGAGAGCTGAAGAGCGAGGCTCTAAAGGACCGGCATTGGAAGCAGCTCTTCAAGTTGTTGAAGACGTCATCTCAACCAAGTTTGACGCTGTGAGCCATTCCATTCTGCTTTCCAAGTATCTTTTTCGAACTCGTGGCATACATAGTATGACGTTGGGTAATGTTTATGACATGGACCTGAAGAAGAATGAAAGTAAAATCAAGGATGTCATCATTCAAGCTCAGGGAGAGGTTTGTTCACTGTTTCTCTCCTTGTGTACTCAACTTACTGGTGCATAGATGGCTCTTGAGGAGTACGTCAAGCAAGTCAAGGAGACCTGGACCAACTACACTCTCGATCTTGTAAATTACCAAAACAAGTGTCGCCTGATCCGGTACGCATGTGGGTTACTTTAATATCGTTCAAACCGACTCACGGTGTCTTCTCAGTGGTTGGGACGACCTCTTTAACAAGTGCAGCGAGAATCTGAACTCCCTAGTTGCCATGAAACTATCTCCTTATTACAAAGGTCATTCCACTTGTGTTTTCTTTTCGTTCTTGTGCTGAGACCCCTCTGTAGTATTCGAGGAAGAGGTATGCTTGCATTGTTAAATTCAAATTCTGGGATCATCGTTGATGTGTTTTCTAGGCGAGCTCTTGGGAAGAAAAGCTCAATCGGATACACGTCCTTTTTGGTTAGTCTTTGCAATCCCCTTCGATTATGAAGTTACTCTGATGTATCAAAAGACATATGGATCGATGTTCAACGTCAATGGGTGTACTTGGAGGGTATCTTTTCCGGCAGCGCCGACATCAAACACCTCCTTCCTGTGGAGAGCGCGCGGTTTCAGAACATTAATACCGAATTCCTGGCCGTGATGAAGAAAGTTTACAAGTCGCCATTCGTCACGGACGTCATGAATATCCAAGCCATACAGAAGAGCCTCGAGCGACTTGCGGACTTGCTCAATAAGATACAAAAGGCTCTCGGCGAGTATCTCGAACGAGAGCGAGCTTCCTTCCCCCGCTTTTACTTCGTTGGTGACGAAGATTTGCTCGAGATCATCGGAAACAGCAAGGACATTGTCCGAATAATGAAGCATCTCAAGAAGATGTTTGCAGGCATTGCGACCATCAAACTCGATGATGACCTAACGCAGATCCAAGGGATGGCCTCCCGCGAGGGCGAAGAAGTCGCATTCAAGGAACCTATATTGCTCAAAGATTACCCCAAGATCAACGACTGGTTGGCCAGAATTGAATACTCCATGCGATTGTCCCTAGCACAACTGCTTTGCGACTCCGTCGATGAGTTGCAAACCTTCTACGGCACTGGAGCAATATTGCCTATAGATAGGTTCATCGCATGGGTAGAGAAGTTTCCTGCGCAGCTCGTCACGCTCGCTGTTCAGGTTGCTTGGACTGCTTCTATCGAAACTGCGTTTGAGGCATCTCACTCGCTCGACAAGCCCCTTGACACCATCAGGCAAAGCTTAGATCTCCTCGCCGATATCGTACTCACGGAACTCAGCCCTGTCACCCGCAAGAAGTGCGAGCATCTTATCACCGAGTTGGTGCATCAGCGCGATGTGACACGCACGCTTGTTCAACAGCGTGCGACTGATAACACGAGCTTCGCATGGCTATATCAAATGCGTTTCTACCTTGATCGCGCTATAGAAAACCCGCTCGATCGATTGGTCATCCGTGTAGCGGATGCGTCGTTCCCGTATGGTTGGGAGTACCTCGGTGTTGCTGAACGCTTGGTCCAAACCCCGCTCACCGACCGGTGTTATCTCACACTGACACAAGCTCTTGAAACACAACTCGGTGGAGCACCCTTCGGCCCCGCCGGTACGGGTAAGACGGAATCTGTCAAGGCTCTTGGCCTTCAACTCGGCAGATTCGTGCTCGTATTCTGTTGTGACGAGACATTCGATTTCCAGGCTATGGGTCGTATCTTTGTAGGGCTCTGCCAAGTTGGTGCATGGGGTTGTTTCGACGAATTCAACCGATTGGAAGAGAGAATTCTCAGCGCCGTCAGTCAGCAAGTACAAAGTATTCAACAAGGTTTGGCCGCGCTCGTGAAAAACCCAAACGCAGAAATCGAGCTGGTGGGCAAGAACCTGAAGATCAACAAGAACATCGGAATCTTTATCACGACCAATCCCAATTATGCTGGTCGTTCTCAGCTGCCACCGAATTTGACAAAGTTATTCAGGCCGTAAGTACTCAAGTACTCGACATCTATTGCGAAAGCCTCTAACGATCTTTTAGTATGGCCATGACTCGGCCTGATCGTGAGCTCATTGCACAAGTCATGCTCTTCTCCCAGGGATTCCGCACAGCGGAATCGCTCGCGTCCAAGATTGTTCCGTTCTTCAACCTCTGTGACGAGCAGCTTTCCCCTCAACCGCACTACGATTTTGGTCTGCGTGCGCTGAAGGCTGTCCTTGCCAGTGCTGGTATCCTCAAGCGCGAACGCCTTCAAGAGGCACGCTCCAGTGGCGATACCCCTGACCTTGCTGGGCTCTCTGATGTCGTCTCTGAACAAGTGATTCTTATCCAGAGCGTCACCGAGACTATTGTGCCCAAGCTGGTTGCGGATGATGTGCCTCTGCTCACAAGGTTTGTTCTCTGAAATCTGGAGCCACATGTCGACTAACTCGTCCCACAGCCTCCTTGCTGACGTCTTCCCTGGCACCGAATATGTCCCTGTGGACCTCAGCACTCTACGTGGCCATATCAGCAAGGTTTGCGAAGAGAGGCGCTTAGTCGAAGGCGAGCGCTGGGTCAACAAGATCTTGCAACTTTATCAAATTCAAAAGATTCAGCATGGGCTCATGATGGTGGGGCCTTCCGGAAGTGGCAAGACAAATGCTTGGCGGGTCTTACTTACTGCACTTGAACGAATGGACGGTATCGAAGGTGTCGCGTATGTCATCGATCCAAAAGCTATGCACAAGGATGCATTATATGGAACGCTCGACCCGACGACACGTGAATGGAACGATGGTCTTTTCACCCATGTCCTGCGCAAGATAGTCGATGATGTCCGCGGTGAAAGCGGGAAGAGACATTGGATCATCTTTGACGGTGACGTCGACCCTGAATGGGTCGAGAACCTGAACAGGTTGGTTCCTCATTCTATTCTTCTACACCCTAGTCACATAACGTGTATTAAACAGCGTGCTCGATGATAACAAACTGCTCACATTGCCTAATGGCGAACGCCTTAATCTTCCTCCCAATGTCCGTATTATGTTCGAGGTTGAGCATCTCCGTTATGCTACCCTCGCGACCGTCAGTCGTTGTGGCATGATCTGGTTCAGTGAAGATGTCGTCGAACCACCGATGATCTATCGCCAGTACCTTAACTCTTTAGCAGCTGTGCCCTTGGACGCTGAAGACGATGAAGCTTCTCCCCTGACAGGTCGGCGAGTGGAAGAGGGCGCCGATGGATCCAGTATCAATCTGTCTTCCCAAAAGCAGATTGCCGCAATCTTGGAGCCGTACTTCTCGGAGGGCGAATTGGTCGGGGCCGCACTTGAATATGCCTCCGGCATAGAGCATATCATGGACTTCACAAAGACTCGTGCTTTAAACACCCTTTTTTCCCTGCTCAACAAGACTGTTCGGAATATTCTGGAGTACAATTCACAGCATTCAGATTTCCCTCTCAGCATAGAGCAGGTGGAGCAGGGGGATGCGAAGCTCGACTTGCGCGCAGAGCTTGGGCACTTCCTCAGCCAAAGGACGGGAATAGACCTCCCTTCCCTGCTACCCGGGGCCTCTTTAATCGATTTCGACGTCCACATTGCAAGCGGTGAATGGGCAGCATGGTCCGCCAAGGTTCCACAGATCGAAATCGAGCCACATACCGTAACTGCATCTGACGTCGTGGTCCCCACTATGGATACCGTGCGCCATGAGGAGGTTCTTTACTCTTGGCTATCTGAACATAAGCCCCTTATGCTTTGCGGACCTCCTGGATCAGGAAAAACAATGACACTATTTAGCGCCCTCAGAAAACTTCCCGACATGGAGGTGGTTGGTCTTAACTTCTCGAGCGCGACGACCCCAGAATTAATACTGAAGACATTCGAGCAATATTGCGAATATAGGAAGACTCCTAACGGCGTTCTTCTCGCCCCAATTCAGTTGGGTCGCTGGCTCGTGGTATTCTGTGACGAAATCAACCTTCCGGCCACTGATAAATACGGAACTCAGAGAGTTATATCTTTCATTCGTCAACTCGTCGAGTCCGGTGGTTTCTGGCGAACTACCGACATGTCCTGGGTTAAGTTGGAGCGTATCCAATTTGTAGGCGCGTGCAACCCTCCCACGGATCCCGGTCGTGTTCCCCTCAGTCATCGTTTCTTGCGCCATGCCCCACTTATCATGGTCGACTATCCCGGAGAGGTTTCGTTGAAGCAGATCTATGGCACGTATACGCGTGCTGTGTTGAAGGTCGTCCCCAATCTCCGTGCATACACTGACCCCCTCACCGATGCCATGGTGGACTTCTACTTGGCTTCGCAACGGCGATTCACGACAGACATCCAAGCCCATTACGTCTACAGTCCTCGTGAACTTACCCGATGGGTGCGCGGAATCTACGAAGCAATCAAGCCATTGGAAGTCTTGACCGTGGAAGGTCTTGTGCGTGTCTGGGGGCATGAGGCTCTCCGACTCTTCCAAGACAGACTAGTTGCCGAAGATGAAAGGCAATGGACAGACGAGAACATTGACGCTACCGCCTTGACACACTTCCCCACTATCAACAAAGACGAAGCCCTTGCACGTCCGATCTTATTCTCCAACTGGACCTCGAAGAATTATATTCCTGTGGACCGTGAGGTTCTTCGCGAATATACAAAGCAGCGCCTTCGCGTGTTTTATGAAGAAGAACTCGATGTTCCTCTCGTTCTCTTCAACGACGTTCTTGACCACGTTCTCCGTATTGATCGGGTATTCCGTCAAGTCCAAGGTCATCTCTTACTGATCGGCGTCAGTGGAAGTGGGAAGGTAGGGATTCATACCATGGTACGGATCGCCGCTGACTCTGAAGTCTTTAGACCACTCTATCCCGTTTCGTCGCATGGATGAATGGCCTTAGTATCTTCCAAATCAAGGTTTCTAATAAGTATACCGGCGACGACTTCGATGAAGACTTGCGTACCGTACTTCGCCGTGCAGGTACAAAAGGAGAGAAGATCTGCTTTATCATGGACGAGTCGAATGTCCTCGAATCAGGATTTCTAGAACGCATGAATACACTACTCGCCAACGCAGAGGTACCGGGATTATTTGAGGGCGACGAGCACGCTGCCCTTATGACGGCTTGCAAAGAGGGATCGCAACGGGACGGCCTAATGCTAGATTCACACGAAGAGTTGTATCGCTGGTTCACTCAGCAAGTAGCGAAGAACCTCCATGTTGTCTTCACGATGAATCCCCCGGAGAACGGTCTGGCTTCACGCGCTGCTACCTCTCCCGCCCTTTTCAATCGTTGCGTCCTTGACTGGTTCGGGGATACTTGTCATCATACTCTCCGCCTGCTATCTTCCCTATCGCCTATCGCGAACTTTCCATGCCACCCCTCCATCGCACCGCTGTCGTCAATGCCCTGGTCCACATTCATATGTCATTATATCAAATCAATCAGCGTCTCAGTCGCCGACAAGGCCGCTACAACTACGTCACGCCCCGCCATTACCTGGACTTGTACGTCGCTATTCGACCCACCCTTCCTCCTGTGCTGACCCATTTACAGCATTAATCACTATGTTCGACTTTACAACGAAAAGAGAGATGAACTAGAAGAGCAACAGCGTCATCTCCACGTTGGACTGGATAAACTTCGGGACACGGTCACCCAGGTCGAACAGCTGAGAAAGAGCCTCGCTGTTAAGCGTGCTCAAATCGAGGCCAAGGACAAGGAAGCCAACGAAAAGTTACGCCAGATGGTTGCTGACCAGCAGGAGGCCGAACAAAAGAAAGCCGCTTCCATCGAGATCCAGGCGGCTCTTGTTGAACAGGACAAGAACATCGAACAACGTCGCGCAGTGGTGATGGCCGACCTCGCGGACGCCGAGCCTGCTGTACTAGATGCCCAATCCGCTGTCAGTAATATCAAGAGGCAGCACCTCCAGGAAGTCCGAACAATGGCCAACCCACCAGATGCCGTCAAATCGACAATGGAGTCTGTGTGTACCATCTTGGGGCATAAAATTGATAGCTGGCGTACCGTTCAAGGCATCATCCGCCGTGATGATTTCATTCAACGAATCGTGAACTTCGACACGACTACTCAGATGACCAAATCTCTCCGGGATCAGATGAAGAGGGACTACCTGAGTCGCCCCACGTACAACTTCGAGAACGTCCAGCGTGCCTCCAAGGCTTGTGGTCCCCTGGTGAAATGGGTCCTCGCTCAAGTTCGCTTCTCCGAGATTCTGGACAAAGTCGAACCGCTACGATATGAAGTCCAATCCTTAGAACGGCAGGCCGAACAGACAAAGCAGCAGGCAGCCACGATCATCACGATGATCTCCGAACTCGAAGCAAGCATTCAGAAATATAAAGAGGAGTACGCAATCCTTATCAGTCAAACCCAAGCCATCAAGTCCGAGATGGAACGTGTACAAAGCAAGGTCGACCGTAGCATGAAGCTTCTAGAAAGCCTATCGTCGGAACGAGCGCGCTGGGAGGCAGGGAGCCGAACCTTCGATGTGGAGATGAGCACTATTGTCGGCGACGTCCTGCTCTCCGCCGCGTTCTTGGCATATGGTGGCTTCTTCGACCAACACTACCGCGAAGTTATGTGGCAGGAATGGATCAGCCATCTTACTGAGGCCAACATCAAATTCAAACCCGAGCTCTCCTTCACAGAGTACTTATCCACAGCCGACGATCGTCTTAGCTGGCAATCCAGAGGCCTACCATCTGACAATCTCTTCACGGAGAATGCTATCATGCTCAAACGTTTCAGTCGCTATCCTCTTATCATCGATCCAACAGGACAAGCAACGGCCTTCTTACTCAATGAGCACAAAGATCGCAAGATCACTGTCACAAGCTTCTTGGATGAGGCTTTCCTCAAAGTCTTGGAGAGCGCACTGCGCTTTGGGAACCCTCTCCTCATTCAAGACGTGGAAAATCTCGACCCTATCCTCAATGCCGTGCTCAATAAGGAGATACGTAGAACCGGTGGTCGCGTGCTTATCCGTCTAGGAAGTCAAGACATCGACTTTTCACCATCCTTTACGATGTTCTTATCGACTCGTGACCCCTCTGTCGAGTTCTCCCCTGACATCTGTAGTCGCGTCACTTTCGTCAACTTCACAATGACAAGGAGCAGTCTGCAGAGTCAGTCGCTTGATCAAGTCCTGAAGGTAGAACGACCAGACACGGAACAAAAGAGGACGGACCTCATGAAGGTGCAAGGTGAATTCCGGGTGCGGCTGCGTACGCTCGAGAAGCTACTGTTGCAAGCTCTCAACGAGTCGTCCGGCAACATTCTCGACGATGACAAAGTCATTGATACTCTGGAGACTCTGAAACGGGAGGCTGCAGACATCACGCGCAAGGTGGAAGAAACTGACATAGTTATGAAGGAAGTGGAGCAAGTGACAGCAGACTATCTCCCTATCGCCCAGGCTTGCAGCTCGGTGTTCTTTATCCTGGAGCAACTGAACCTCATCAATCATTTCTATCAATTCTCCTTGCGTTTCTTCTTGGAAATCTTCGACTATGTCCTACATCATAACCCCCACCTCCAGAGCGTCACCGATTACGGGGCAAGGCGTGACATCCTCCTCAAGGACCTGTTCCTGATTACTTATAAACGGACCTCTCGCGCACTTTTCCACCAGGATCACGTCATGCTCGCAGTTCTCCTTGCGCAGGTCAAGCTCCGCGGGCTGGAGGACATCAACGATGAGCTGGAGTTCTTGTTGGAGGCTAGTGATGGATCGGCTGCTGCACCTACTTCAACAAAGCGAACGATCGAGTGTTTGACTACAGAACAGCAACAGCGTCTTGATACCTATGCCAAGCAGTCGTTGTTCAAGCCAGTGGAATCGCACATCATTGAGCATGAGGAAGAATGGGTTCGTTTCTTAAGCTCCAGCAATCCGGAGTCTGCAGTACCCACGCCTTGGGACCCGAGCACTCGTAAGTCTGTCACTACAGTTGACTAATAGACCTTTTTTTATTGTTTTCTTCTCAGCTGCTGTGGAGGCAATCAGGTCATTGCTGATCATCAAATGTCTACGGCCTGATCGCCTCTTGCAGGCTACGGCCACATTCATCCGGACGGTGTTTGGGATTGACTTGTCTGCAGAAGCCTCCTTCGACCTCGGTACCATGGTCGCTGGTGAGGTGAAGGCACAAACCCCCTTGGCTCTGGTTTCGGTCTCTGGATATGATGCCAGTTACCGTGTTGAAGGTTTAATCCAAAGTACTCAGTCACGCTGCACCCAAGTGGCTATGGGTTCGCAGGAAGGGTTCGGGCTTGCGGATCAGGCGATAGGCGTGGCGTCTCGTCAAGGAACGTGGGTGCTCTTGAAGAACGTGCATCTGGCCCCGTCGTGGCTCGGCCAGTTGGAGAAGAAACTACAGACGTTAAATGCGCACCGGAACTTCCGTCTTTTCTTAACTATGGAGGCAAACCCATCAATTCCTGTGAACATCTTACGGCAGTCGCGCATTATCATGAACGAACCTGCGCCTGGTGTCAAGGCAAACCTATTCGATTCGCTTCACAGCATCCCACCTACCCGCCTTTCTCAAGGTCCTGCCGAAAAGGTTCGCCTATACTTCCTCTTGGCCTGGTTCCACGCTGTCGTGCAGGAACGCTTACGATACGTACCACTGGGGTGGAGTAAAAACTACGATTTCAATGACTCGGACATGGCGTCTGCCTTCACAACAATCGACACCTGGTTACACTCCGTCGCCAAAGGACGTGCCAACGTTGATCCAGCGCAGATTCCTTGGGATGCTATCCGGACATTGATCAAGCAGTCTGTATACGGTGGACGGATCGATAGTGACTTTGACCAGAGGATTCTCGATGCATTTGTTGATAGTCTCTTCAGCCCTGCTGCATATAACGTCGACTTCAACTTGGTCCCCAACCTCTCTACTGCCAAATTGCTTACTGCTCCGGACGGTACGAAGCTGGACAACTTCTTATCATGGGTCAAAGGTCTACCAGACAGGGAGCCTCCCGCCTGGCTCAGTCTTCCACCAACTGCTGAGCGGGTTATTGCTGTTGCCCAAGGTGATTTCCCCCCTCTTTATCGCACAACAAGAACTCATGCGTGATTAGGTAACGAACTGCTTGTGAAATTGAGGAAAATGCGGATGTTGGCCGATGACGATGACGATAGCGTGGCTACAGCCGGTCCGTCGAAGGGATCAGGATCTCAGCAGCCCGCATGGATGCGTGCTTTATATGAGAGATGCAAGGATTGGCTTGGTCAATTACCTTCGGTGAGGTGACTCGGGGTTACCTTTTTCAAGCTCTAATGTGATGATTTCAGACCTTCCGTACCCTGCAGAAGCTATCTGCAGACAATCAGGACCCACTTTATCGCCTTTATGCGCGTGAAGGCTCCACTGGTCAAAATTTACTGAGCTCCGTTCGGAAAGACCTCGCCGACGTTATCAAGGTCTGCGAAGGAGAGCTCAAACAGACCAACCACATCCGCATGTTGATGAGCTCTTTGACCAAAGGTGATAATACTATCGAAGCTCATATTGGGAACCTTCTTAAAATTACTTCCTAGGCACAATCCCTAATCATTGGCGACGCTACAAGGTCAAGAAAACGATGTCTGTGTCAGAGTGGATTCCCGATTTTGCTCGTCGCCTGGCGCAGCTTGACAGCCTTTCCGAAATGGATAACCTTGCCGACGTCGACGTCTGGCTTGGAGGATTGTTCTTCCCTGAGGCGTACATCACAGCAACGCGCCAGGCTGTCGCTCATCGCAAGAAGTGGAGCTTGGAGACCTTGGATCTCCGACTCGATATCGAACGGGTGAATGATCCGAATGCGTTTATTATCGATGGTATGCCTTCACGCTACAGATACTTAGAGCTCGTTAACCTTTTTCGTAGGTCTGGTTCTAGAGGGTGCATCCTGGGTTGATGATCAACTTGTTCTCAACCAAGGAGAATCCGTGCGGCTAAATCCGTCCCAGGTCCGATGGGTCCAAGCAGATGAGGTGGATGCTAACGCGACCTTCGTCAACCTGCCTGTGTATCTCAATAACGATCGGAGTGATGTTTTATTCACGGTAGACCTACCTTTCGACAAGGGTGCTGGTAGTTTGGTTTCCACCCGCGCTGTCTGCCTCACGGCAAGTGGCTAGGCTTATAGAAGCTTGGGAATAGACCGTCATGAATCCCATCGCATCACATACTATACCGCTCAATGTTTTAGACACCTCCCAACATCTCATAGTCTTTGATATAATGCAACAACACTCCGCACACTCGTATTTTCTCATCCCAGACTGAGCTGAATCATGATACACCGACCAAGATGAGTTGTGAGGGATGTTTTGAGTAACAAGCAAACTCTTATCGGAAATTTTTTTGATAATGGGCCACACGGACTACACATGGTCTTGCAGCACTAGTAATCGATACATGTGCATGACAATCAGGACTCTTCTACACTACTTCCTTCCGTGACGATATCTAATACCTTCCAGTCTACTTCCACGCCCTTTTCGCGAAATATTTTCCGTGCATCCTCAGCAATAGCCTCAAAACCACTCAAGGCAAGTGCGAGAATGGTAGGACCAGCTCCTGAGAGACAAATGCCTAGTAGCCCTGGGTGCGTGTCGGGTGTGATAGAGGAGGTCACCTCCGGTAAGCCCGGAATCTGAGAGGATTAATCGATAGAGATTGGGAACGATCTGGTCGAGCACCTACCAAGCTGCGTCTATATGGTTGGTGGACTCGGTCCTTCATGGCTTCATAGATAAGTTCGGGATCTGGAGGCGATCTTGAGAGGGCCGTAGTCAGAACAGCAAGACGCTGCATGTTGAAGATCTATTGGGGGTATAAGAACGTTGCAAGTTGCCAGAAAGTCGACCTGTTATGTGCATGCGTACCACGTCCTTTCGCGAGTAAGACTGCGGAAGCACTTCCCGAGCCGTGGCGGTGCTCAGCTCGAACCGTGGTATTATGGCTACCGCGCGTATCTCCTTTGCCCATTCAAAGCGCACATAATGACCGATCCCCACGGGCGGTAATGGAGGTGGAGGATCACGGCCCCAATCAGGGCCAGCATCGGGAGGATACTCCGGAAGGACCTCACTCAGAGGGACGCTCGCGGCCTGGGTTGCGCAGGGATCGAGCTCGCGCAGGTAAGAGCCTACAAAGCCTCCGACCAGCGCAGCTGTGACGTTGTCCGGATGGCGCTCGACCATGAGAGCAAAGTCGAGCATTCGCTGTCGCGAGAGACCCAATTGACCGAGCGCATCGCCCAAAATGACACCCGCGATCACAGCGGCACCGGACGATCCGAGTCCGCGACCGAAAGGTATCTCGTTGTGGGCGTGGATGGTCAGACCCGGTGGAAATGACTGGATGCCGCTGCAACGCAGAACGTAAAGCGCGACGCGCGTCGTGAGATTTTTGTAGGCATCAAGCGGTACTTCATCTGCGCCTTCGCCGGTATACGAGATGGAAGGCCGTTCTGATGTTGCGGCAGCTCCCGCTGAGGGATTTGATTCGGAAGGGTTGGGTATGGGTATGGCCACGGAGAGAGTGAGGTAGAGGGAAAGAGAGAGGCCGACGACGTCAAAACCCGGACCGATGTTGGCAGAGGTTGCGGGAACGCGGATCTTGAAGGATCGCAAGTGGGCGGCCGTCATCTCTCTCGCCCGGCCCAAAGAAGTCGAGAAATATTTGTGTTAGTTTTTTGTTATCACCGATCACACAACTCGGCAGATTTGATTTACACTAACACAACACACAAGTCAAATTTAAACCATTCTCAAGCAAGGTGCCTTGGACCCCCCAACACTCCGTCGTATAGTTCATCCCGCCATGCGCTGCCGAGCCCGGGCATGACATCGCTGACAACAATTTTGCGTTGCATGACAACGGGTGGTACGATGCTAAACGCACGCAGTCGTCCGCTCTGGATGAGCCATGCTAGTGCCTGGTCGATCGCACGCGAGTAAGCAAATGGAGGATGACGCAAGTGCGCGATGACGCGTCGAGCGCCGATACGCGACAGCATATACGCGTGCGTGCACTTAGGCGAACTGGCAGGGTGCAACCCCGACAGTGTTGTGTGACCACTCGGTAGTCGCAAAGAAATATTTCGCCAGGGGGGAAACCGTGATTCATCTGACCAGCAATGACCTACGGTATCATTGGCTGTTGTCCAGGCCTGGGCTCGAGAGTTTGTCGACTCACCAAGGTACACAATGTCCCAATCATCAGGCAGTCCACCCAAAAGCGCTCGCAACCTCCATTTTAGGTCCCTTTCAATGTCGATGTCGTCCTCAAGTACTAGTGCAGCCCCGTCCTTGCCATTTGCGATTTCACGAATCGTCTGGAAATGTGAGTACCAGCAGGCAATTTTAGCGGGGGTCAGACGTCTGTATAGAGGGAGATTTGGAAGGGAGGTGGCAGAAATGTTATTTCCAGAGGCGCAAGCGAGTGGTATAGGATCAGACACTGTTGATACTCGGACGGACTCGGAGGGTGGGTGGGTGAAGTTGAAGCCATATGGGTCTGCCATCTCTGCAGGAACTTCTGGATCTGACAAGCTATGCGATGAAGCTAGAGTCCAAAGATCGGCACCAGAGGGCTGCAAAGTCTCCCGAGAGCATACGGTGTCCTCCAGATCGTGAGGCCAGCCGAACGTGGAAGCAACAGCGTCGTGCCGCGTGCGTGTATCGCCTGGCTTGAGCTCAGGCATCAATTGATTGCGAAGAACGTGTACTTGGCGTAGGATAGTCGTCACGACAGATGCATTCGCTTCGTAGG
>WNFO01001028.1_pt1 | contig 24302 bp, 19 predicted proteins | sample 5400251 | NCBI WGS metagenome assembly WNFO01 (sample SAMN13153354, study PRJNA577476) | soil metagenome | isolation source: 100 cm saprolite under Madrone tree | place: USA:California | collected 2016-06-14
AAGGTATTTGGCGACGACATGCAGTTCGTGGAAGTCGAACTGGACCCCGGAGAAGCCACCGTCGCGGAAGCCGGTGGGATGATGTACATGGAAGACGGCATCGAGATGGAGACGATTTTCGGTGACGGCTCTCAACAACAGGGTGGTTTCGTCGGTGCACTTATGGGAGCGGGGAAGCGGTTGCTCACCGGCGAATCGCTCTTCATGACGGTGTTTCTCAACAAGAGCGCGCAGAAGAAGCACGTCGCCTTCGGCGCGCCGTACCCTGGGAAGATCGTTCCCGTCCATCTGGCCGAACTTGGCGGCGAGCTGATTGCGCAAAAGGACTCGTTTCTGGCTGCGGCAAAAGGTGTAAGTATCGGGATTGCCTTCCAGAAGCGGATCGGCGTGGGTCTGTTCGGCGGCGAGGGGTTCATCATGCAGCGCCTTCAGGGCGACGGATGGGCCTTTGTTCACGCGGGTGGTATGTTGACGGAAAGGACGCTCGCGCCGGGAGAGATCATCCGCGTCGATACAGGCTGCATCGTCGCGTTCCAGCCAACCGTGGATTACGACATTCAGTTCGTGGGCAAGATCAAGTCGGCCCTGTTCGGCGGCGAGGGTTTGTTCTTCGCGACATTGCGGGGACCGGGTCGAATATGGCTCCAGTCGTTGCCCCTCAGCCGGCTGGCGGGCCGGATTGTCGCGGCGGCTCCCCAGACCGGCCGCGGCGGTAAGGAAGAGGGGTCCATTCTCGGCAGGTTCGGCAATATCCTTGATGGGGATAACTCCTAGATAAAAAAGGGGTCTGGCCGCGAATTACGCGAATTACGCAAATGGGCGCATCAAAGATTTTTTAAACGCGCCCATTTGCGTAATTCGCGTAATTCGCGGCCAGACTCTTTGCCCTTAAACCAGGATTGCTTCCAGATGTCACTGGTGTATAACAACCGATGGCTCTCGAGGAGTGGAGGCAAATGAGAACGAGCTGGTTAACGGTTCCTTTTATGGTTTTAGCGTCCGGTCTATTGTTGCCGGGTGCGCAGCAAGAACAACTTACGGAGGAGACAGAAAGACCTGCCGTAACCGCCGGCGACTGCACTTTCCTTTCGAATCCGGACGACTTCAAGGTTGACAGCGAAGTACGTTACATAACGCGTTCGGACATTGCGAAACGTCTGTCGAGATACCGGATGTCGACGATGTCGCTGCCGGACGCACAACCGCTTGATGCGGCGCAAATTCCCCATAAAACGTTCATCGATTACATGATCTTCGGCCGCATGGCTGCTGCGGGTATTCAATCGGCACCGCTGGCTTCCGATGCCGAGTTTCTCCGCCGTGTCACGCTCGACCTGACCGGCCGTATTCCATCGGCTGACGACGTGAATGCATTTATCGCGGACACGAACCCCGCGAAGCGCAACATTAAGGTGGACCAACTGATCGGCAGTCCCGAGTTCGTCGATAAATGGACGATGTTTTTCGGGGACCTCTTCAAGCTGAATGCCCAGGCCACCAACATCAACCGGGAACTCCAGGGCCGCGATGCGTTTTACCAATATATAAAGACCTCGATCTCGACCAATAAGCCGTACGACGTGATGGCCCGCGAACTGATCTCCGCCTCGGGCGACAGTTTCCAGTCGGGGGAGGTGAATTGGGCTGTCGGGAATACCGTAGCGATGGGCCCTGCCCAGGACACCTACGATGGCCAGGCTGTGAATCTGGCGTCGATGTTCATGGGGATCAATTCCGTCGATTGTCTCCTCTGCCACGATGGCGCGCGCCATCTGGATCAGGTCAACCTCTGGGGAGCGGGGCAGACGCGGCGTAACCTGTGGGGCCTTTCGGCGTTTTTCGTGCGCGTGGGCATGCAGCGTCAGGTGGTATCCCAGACTCCGCGAATCACAAAAACAATCGTCAGCGATGTGGCGACGGGTACTTACAATCTCAACACGACGACCGGAAATCGGACCGCGCGCCAGCCGATTAACGGCGTCAGAAGCGTCTCACCCTCAAATCCATTTGTGGCGGGCGCTGTCCTGCCTGGAGAAAACTACCGGCAGGCGATCGCGCGGCAGATCACGGCAGACCCGCAATTCGCTCGCGCGGCTGTGAACTTCATCTGGGAAAAGTTCATGGTGGAAGCGTTTGTCACGCCATCGAACACCTTCGATCTCGCACGTTTGGATCCGGCGAATCCGCCGCCGGCGCCATGGACGCTTCAACCAACGAATCCGGACCTTCTCAATGCGCTTTCGTCCTGGTTCGTTGGGAACGGCTTCGATATGCGGGCGCTGATGGCACTGATTACGAAGTCGACCGCGTATCAATTGTCTGCTGCCTATCCGGGAGACTGGAACATCAGCTACGTTCCATACTATGCACGAAGGTTTGTGCGCCGGCTCGACGCCGAAGAGATTCATGATGCGATCACGAAGGCGACCGGCATCATGCCGACGTACACCTTCACCTCTCCTGCCACTCTTTCTCCAGTTCAATGGGCGATGCAGTTACCGGATACTCGCGAGCCCCGCTCGAATGGCGGTGTGCTTACATTCCTGAACACCTTCGGCCGTGGCGACCGCGATACGTCGTTCCGCCGTTCGGACGGTTCGGCCCTTCAGGCACTCACCATGATGAACAACAATTTCGTGATGAGCCGGGTTCATCAGAACAACGCGGGTTCGAGGGTCCAGACGCTACTGGCCCAGAACGCCAGCCCGGACACGATTATTCAGCAGCTCTTCCTCAATACACTGTCACGGCCGGCCACAAGCGCAGAGATCGCGCAGTTCAGTCCGATGTTCCAGCAGCAGGGCAACCGACTCGCCGCTGAGGGTTTGCAATGGCTGCTTCTGAACAAAATGGACTTTCTGTTCAATTATTGAGGATGGGGTAATGGAATCAATTATCAGTCGACGATTATTCTTCAAAATTGCCGCTACGGGCGTTGCCGGATATTTCGTGTCGCCGATGGAAATGTTTGCTCAAGCGGCAACAACCAGTACGGCGACCATTCTCAACACGGCAAGGAATTGTATCTTTGTTCTCCTCCCGGGAGCGCCGAGCCAGGTCGATACCTTCGATCTCAAAGTCGGCTCCTGGACTCCGGCCAGCTTCACTCCGACGTCGATTAACGGCGTGGATTTCCCATCCGGACTGCTGCCAAATCTCGCAACCCAGTTCGGCCTCAGCCGGTTCTCCCTGATTCGAAGCTGTCAATCGACGGCGCTGGTCCATTCCCTCCTGCAAAACTGGACACAGATTGCCCGCAATCCGGCGAGCGCGACGGGAAAGATCGCTCCAAATGTCGGATGCGTCGTCGCGTTGGAGATGGAGCCTCAACGGACGTCAGCTCAGAAGCTTCCTGGGTTTATCGCCCTGAATGGGGGCGGAGCCCTCGCGCAAAATGGATATTTCTCGGGGAAGTACGCTCCTTTCGATGTCACGCCGGCACCGGGAGGGCTTCAGAACCTCACGAATCCGGATGGCCAGGCAAGCTTCAGCTCGCGGTACGACATGCTGCTCGCGTCGGACGCACCCCTGCGGAATCTGCCTTCCAGCTATGGAACCAAGCTCGAGGAGATGGCGGATTTCTACTCTTCCGCCCGGCAGATGATGTACGACCCCGACGTGACAAATACGTTTCGGTTCAGTACTGCCGACCAGCAGAGGTACGGAAACAGCGCCTTCGGGAACGCCTGCGCGACGGCCCGCAATATCGTTCAGTCGGGTCTGGGCACGCGATTCGTTCAGATCAACCTTGGTGGCTGGGACAATCACACCAACATTTATGCTGCGCCCAATGGCGGCATCTTTGGTCCTGCCCGGTCATTGGATAGCGGCCTGGCGGCGCTTATCGCGGATCTTGCAACAATGCCCGGCTCGGGGCAGGGAAAGGCGCTGCTGGACGAAACCCTGATCGTAGTGAAAGGCGAATTCGGGCGGACTGTCGGAAACATCACGGCAGCTCAAGGACGGGATCACTACTTCGTGCACTCCGCGCTCGTCGCCGGCGGCGGTATTCGTCCCGGACGCGTGCTCGGAAAGACCACAACCGATGGCGCGTACGTTGAGGATCCCGGATGGTCCGCGGGCCGGCCGGTGTACGCCGAGGATGTCGCGGCGACCATCTATTCGGCTCTGGGCATCAACTACACGACAGTCAAACATGACGACCCGCTCGGCCGCGGCTTTGAGTACATCCCGACGACAACGGCGTACGTAGGGACGCCGATTGTCGAGTTGTTCCAGTAGAGCACCCGTAGCGGCGCTCTATGAGCGCCGGTTTTTCGGTGAATCAATGCCTGTCGGCGGTCATAGACCGCCGCTACAGTTATGAAGCACTTGAAAATGGCTCTGGCCGGATTCCTGCTGCTCTTTTCCGGTGCGACGCGGTCCAGCGATACCACGGTGCGCCCCCTGAATCTATCCTTCGAAGAGAACCAAGGCCAGGCGCCGGACGACGTGCGGTTCCTCGCGCGAGGTCACGGTTACAATTTGTTGCTGACGCCGGAGGGCAACCGCTTGCTCTTGCGGCGCGGCAGGCACGGGTTTTCTCTGACAACGACGCTGGCGAACGCCAATCCGAAGCCTGTGATCCGTGCCGAGGAGAAGCAGGCAGGCAAGGTCCATTACCTTCGCGGCGGCTTTTCTCTAACGAACATTCCGACGTACGCGCGCGTGAAATACGAGCGCGTCTACCCGGGAATCGATCTCGTCTACTACGGAAACCAGTCGCAGTTGGAATACGACTTCGTTGTGAAACCCGGTGCGCGCCCTGGCTCCATCGCGATGCGGTTCGATGGCGCAGAAGGCTTGATGCTCGACGCCGAGGGAAACCTCATTCTTCGGGCCAATGACTCTGAGGTTATCCAGAAGAAGCCCGTCGTGTATCAGGAGATCGCCGGTTCTCGGCGCGACATTGAAGGCGGATATCGAATGCTGTCCTCCAATACCGTCGGCTTCGAGATCGGAGCCTACGATCCTGCGGCGTCTCTCATCATCGATCCCAGCCTCAGCTACTTCGCTTTTGTCGGCGGGAGCGACGGCGATGACGACGGCCGCGCGATCGCAACTGACGCGTCAGGAAACGTCTACATCGCCGGATCGACCACGTCCACGAACTTCCAGACAGCGAGCCCTTTTCAGCCGGCTGCGGGCACTCCTGATCCTGATCTGGGACTCAGCGACGCCTTCGTTACCAAATTGAATCCTGCCGGCAACACGCTGGTGTATTCGACCTATCTCGGAGGAACCAATGACGACGATGCAAACTCGATCGCGTTGGATTCTTCCGGAAGCGTCATCGTCGTAGGCTCGACGGCATCGACCAGTGACTTCCCAACAACCGCAGGCGCAATCCGGCGGACGTGTAACGTCGCATCCGGTGGAGCCTGCCGCGATGCGTTTATCGCAAAGCTGAATGCGGCGGGTTCGGCGCTCGTGTATGCGACTTACCTCGGCGGTACCGGTGATGATGAGGCTAACGGCGTTGCCGTCGACGCTGCGGGCAACGCGTATGTCGCAGGCGAAACATCCTCGATCGATTTCACGACCACATCCGGCGTCATTCAGAGCGTGTTTGGCGGCGGGCCGGCCTTTCGCACGGTCGATGCGGGGACGAACTGGAGTGCGACCGGAAGTGGAAGCGGAATCACGCGAAGTGCGCTTTACGCGCTGGCGATAGCGTCCACGACGCCGCCCACACTGTATGCCGGAGCCGACGATGAAGTCGCCGGCGGCGTTTTCAAGAGTACAAATGGCGGGGTCACCTGGACCTCTGCCGGCAGTGGTTTGACCGACGCGCGCGTTCATGCCCTCGCCGCAGACCCTGTCGCTCCGGCAACGATCTATGCCGGCACCCGATCCGCAGGTGTTTTCAAGACCACCGACAGCGGTACGAGTTGGTCGGCGACTCCGCTCACCATGGTCTCCGTAACCGCTCTCGCGGTTGACCCGATCACTCCCGCAAATGTATACGCGGGTACTGAAAACAGCGGCGCCTACAAGAGCACCAACGGCGGATCGAGCTGGACGTCGATCAGCAGCGGCCTTCCGAGTTCGGACATAAGCGCCCTCGTCATTGATCCGCTGACTCCGGCTACGCTTTATGCTGCAACCGGCACTGGCATTTACAAGACAACCAACGGTGGAACCAACTGGACGGCGGCAAGTTCCGGCCTGTTCGACTCGGATGTGAATGCGCTCGTTCTCGATCCCAGGAATCCCAACCTGCTGTTCGCCGGAACAAACAGCTTCGGAGTTTTCCGCAGTACAAACGGCGGCAATTTCTGGTTCCCTGCGAGCGGGGGTTTGCCGGGCGCGAGCGGAGTGACGGCAATCACGATCGATGCCACGACGGGTACGTTTTATGCCGGTGTCGGTGAAGCGAATGCGGGCCGGGTCTACAAGAGCTCCAACGGAATTGTGTGGACTGGAACGGGACTTTATTCAGCACGTCTGACCTCTCTGGCCGTGGATAAAACCACGTCGAACCTTGTTTATGCGGCATCGGTGGGCGGCTCGGATGCGTTTGTGGCGAAGTGGAACGCGGCGGGCAGCCTGACGTTCTCGACCTACCTCGGTGGATATCGCGACGATGAGGCAAATGCCATCGCCATCGATTCGTCCGGCAACATCTACGTGGCCGGCACCACGAGTTCCACGAATTTTCCCGTGGTGAGCTCATTGCAATCGGGCTTCGGCGGCGGCTCGGGTGCTGTGTCCGATGCGTTCGTTGCCAAATTGGACTCCTCGGCTGCAGTGCAAGCCTACGCCTCGTATCTGGGTGGTGACAGCAACGATTTCGGAAGGGGCATCGCCGTGGATTCGAGCGGCAACGCTTACGTTGTCGGGCAGACAGGATCCAGCAACCTTTCGGCGACACTGTCCGTCACCTCGGCTCGTCCCGGCATGCTCGATGCGTTTGTGGCGAAGATTGCGGACACCAGCAACATTGCCTATTCCATTGCGGCGCGCGCAGGAAGGTCTATCACTTCGCTCGGGGGCTCCACCGGCATTGCCACCGGCTACGCGCGCATTCAGCCCGCTACGGGCAGCGCCGGACCTTCGGGGTTGGCAATCTTCAGCTACAGGCCCGCGGGAGTACTGCTCAGCGAGGCGGCCGTTCCGGCTTCTTCACTTATCTCCGCGGGACGCATCTACGCGGAAATTTCAGGCACCGTCAATACCGGCCTCGCCCTGGTGAATCCGAACAGCTCAGCCGTAACGCTGAACTTCTACTTCACGAATGAGAGCGGCGCGAATTCCGGTAGCGGTTCAACTACGCTCGCCGCAAACTCTCAAACAGCGCGTTTCCTCACTGATCCGCCTTTCAACAGCGGTCCAGCAGGGAACGGCACATTTACTTTCACGAGTTCTGCGCCAGTGGCGGCCATCGCCATACGCGGCCTGACAAACGAGCGTGGCGAGTTTCTGATGACCACGCTTCCGGTTGCAGATCTTTCCGTCGCTGCAGGTACCGAAACCCTGGTGTTCCCGTACTTCGCCGACGGGGACGGTTGGACGACGCAGATCGTCATGGTCAACCCAACAGACGACGCCATGGCCGGATCGATTCAGTTTACAGACACGGTCACGATCGCCGCCCAGACCGGAACGTCGTTCACGTATTCCATTCCCGCGCGAAGTTCCAACAAGCTCCGCACCGCCGGAACCGCCAGTCCGATTCGAACGGGATTCGTCCGAATGGTTCCGAACGCGACGAACCGCACGCCTTCGGGTCTGGGTATCTTCAGTTACCGGAAAAGTGGGATTACCGTGACAGAAGCCGGCGTGCCTGCGTTCCGTGCGAGCATGGCATGGCGGCTTTATGCCGAATCATCCGGAAACTTCAGCGCGCAGCAAGCCGGTTCGGCTGAGACAGGAATTGCGATCGCGAATTCCTCGTCGAGTTCCGTGACGGTGAATTTCGAACTCACAACGCTTTCGGGAACATCTACAGGTTTGACCGGCGTCGAGACAGTCCCGGCCAACGGCATCATCGCGAAGTTTCTGAGGCAGATTGCCGGCTTCACAACCCTGCCAATCCCTTTCCAGGGAGTGTTGCGTGTATCGACGGCATCTCCCGGAGGTATTTCGGTGGTTGGTCTGCGCGGCCGCTATAACGAGCGAGGCGATTTCCTGATCACGACAACGCAGCCGAACAGCGAAGGCACGCCAGCTTCCGGCAGCGAACAATTCTTTCCGCACTTCGCCGATGGCAGCGGATACACGACACAGTTCATTCTCTTCAACGGGTCTGCGGACCAATCCTCCTCCGGTTCGCTTCGGTTTTTCGCTTCATCAGGACAGCCGTTGAGTTTGCCGATTCGATAGAATGTTTTTTGGTCACGCACGAAGAATCAGAGGAAATAGCCGCGAATTACGCGAATTACGCAGATGGGCGCATCAAACATTCCTTGACGCGCCCATCTGCGTAATTCGCGTAATTCGCGGCTATTTCCTCTGATTCTTCATAACAAAGGAGGGAGTTTGGGCCAACTGCATGGCGGATTTCGAATTTGGGGAGCGGCAGTTTTATCTCTGTGTCTCGCGACTGTCTCGTCCGCGCAGACGACGCGGTTGGTGCTGCAGCCGGTGATCAGCGGTCTAGACCAACCGTTGTACTTCACGAGTGCGAAGGATGGGACGAACCGGCGGTTCATCATCGAACAGCCGGGACGGATCCGAGTGCTTCAGCCAGGCGCAAGCACCACGTCGTTATTCCTCGACATCAGCAGCCGGGTTCTATCCGGCGGTGAACGGGGGCTGCTGGGCCTGGCGTTCCATCCCCAGTTCTCGACGAATCGACGTTTCTACGTGGACTACACCCGCCGGCCCGATGGCGCGACGATCATCGCCGAATACCGGGTATCGACGGGTAATCCTAACGTGGCAGACACCACCGAAAACATTCTGCTCACCATTCCACAGCCCTACGAGAACCATAACGGCGGCATGGTGGAGTTCGGACCCGACGGCTTTCTCTACATCGGCATGGGAGATGGCGGTTCGGGCAACGATCCGCAGAACCGCGCGCAGAACATCGAAGAACTTCTTGGGAAGATACTTCGAATCGATGTCGATCACATTGGAACTCCGCCGTCATCGAATCCGTTCGTCGGCCGGGTCGGACGCGATGAAATCTTCGCTTACGGTATGCGAAATCCATGGCGCTTTTCGTTCGACCGGCTCAACGGCCAGCTTTATGTGGGTGATGTCGGGCAGGACGTGCGGGAAGAGGTCGACATTGTAAACAACGGTGGCAATTACGGCTGGCGCGTGTTCGAAGGCACCCGCTGTACGAATCTCGGTCCTGCATCATGCAGCACGCCCGGTTTCATACCGCCCATTACGGTCTACGACCACGTTTCGGGCCGGTGCTCGATTACCGGCGGTTACGTCTATCGAGGCACTCAGGCAAGCCTGCCCTACGGCGCGTACGTCTACGGGGACTTTTGCTCGGGTGAAATCTTCATGCTGAGGGACGGGATTCAAACCGTTCTCCTCGATACAACACTGGATATTTCGTCCTTTGGTGAAGATGAGGCCGGCGAGATCTATGTTGTGGCCTTGTCGGGCACGATTTCGCGGCTGACGAATCCCGATGCCCGTGAGGCATCGGCACGCTCTTTCTCGACGCCCGACCGAGGTGCGTTTGTGGCGTCAACGCCGGGCAGCGCAAGCGCCTTGACCACAGGTTATGCGCGGATTCAGGCCAGCCAGGTGAGCCCCTTGCCATCGGGTATCGCCATCTTTGGACTTCAGCAGCGCGGTATTGTTGTTTCGGAGACGTCGGTGCCGGCCTCGCCGTTGATCCAGTCGGGCCGTGTGTTCGCAGAAGTGGCCGGTGCGGTAAACACCGGCATCGCAATTGCCAACCCGAACACCGGGGCCGCGACGATTTCGTTTTTCTTCACGGATTCCAACGGCAATAATTTCGGCTCAAACACAACGACGATTCCCGCAGGCCATCAGATCGCCGCGTTTTTGAACGAGGCACCGTTCGCACCCGTCAACGGCGCCACGTCGATACTTGGTACCTTCACGTTTTCGTCAAACCTTGCGGTTTCTGCAATCGCCATTCGTGGCTTCACCAATGAACGCTCGGAGTTCCTGATGACGACGTTGCCGATTCTTTCGGTCGGGGCCACTGGAGGTGAGACCATCACGCTCGCTCATTTCGCGGATGGTGGTGGATGGCGCACTCAGGTAGTACTGGTGAATCCTGGCGACAGCCCGATCGGCGGCACGATCCAGTTTCTTGGCGCGGACGGCCAGACCATCAGCGCGTCGCCGTACGCGATAGGGCCGCGAGGCGCCACGCGGATCCCGACCGCGGGGACGGCGTCGACTGTCCAGACCGGCTCGGTGCGGGTTTCAACGACGACGACCGCGCCTTCCGCGGTCGCTATTTTTACATACAAGCCCGTGGACACGACGGTGACTGAAGCGGGTGTTCCGGCATTGAGGAATGGCACGGCATTTCAACTTTACGTGGAAAAGTCAGGCGCGGTCGAGACCGGACTTGCGGTTGCGAATCCGTCGGCGAGCCCCATAACCGTGAATCTGGCCTTGACGCGCGCGGATGGCAGCTCGACGGGCTTGTCCGGCCAGCTCAATATTCCTGCGAATGGTCAAACCTCGCTGTTCCTGAGAGAAATCCCCGGATTTGCATCGCTGGCAGCTCCGTTTCAGGGCGTGCTTCGAATTACGTCGGCTGCACCCGTTGCTGTGACCAGTCTGCGCGGCAGAACCAATCAGCGCAGCGAGTTCCTGGTGACTACGACGACACCCGTTGATGAGTCCGCCGCCGTCACAAGCTCGGAATTGCTCATCCCGCATTTTGCAGAGGGTGGGGGGTATAACGTTCAGTTCATCCTTTTTGGCCGCGTATCATCAGGGACGATGTATCTCTTTGACCGCGGGGGCCAGCCGCTGAGTCTGCTGTTCCAATAATGTCGAGCGGGGAATCCAACGATTTCTGTAAGGTTCTTTTGTTATAGTTTTAAAGTATATACGTGTGCAAAAGACCTTCGGGATGTTCGGGATGAACGATGAGCACTGATAAGGATAAGCTCCAGGAACTCTTGGAAGCGCGGGCCATTGCGGATCAGGAACTCGAGAAGATGCGCACGCCCGTGACGATCCTTTTCAGTGATATCAAAGGATCCACGCCCTACTTCGAAAAGAAAGGTGACCTGGCAGGCATGGCGATGATCAATCGCCATAACGGCATCTTGTTTCCTGTCATCGAAGGCGAAGGCGGCCGTATCGTGAAAACGATTGGCGACGCCATCATGGCCTGCTTTGAAGACCAGGTCGCTGCGGTGAAAGCTGCCGTAGGCATGCAACGGGCGCTCGAAGAAGACCGTAAGGGGCGCGAAGAAATCGAGCAGATTCATATCCGCGTGGGTTTGCATTACGGCCTTGGTCTTCTCAAGGAAGGCGATGTATTCGGCGATGTCGTCAACGCCGCATCCCGTGTCCAGCATCAGGCTCAGACCGAGCAGATTCTCATCACCGATGCATTGCTCGACGCCGCGAAATCCGCAGGCTTCGAATGCGCCAGAATGGGCCGCGCGGAACTCAAAGGTAAAGATGAACCGATCGACCTCTACGCAGTCGCATGGTCCGCTTCGGCCACTCAACAGCTGGTGGAGGAAGTACAGGCGCAGTACGAGAAAAAGTTCAAGGAACTGAAGCGCCAGCAGGACCAGCTCGAGGAAGAATTCGAAAACGCCCGGGATCAATGGCGAGTTGAGCGCCGCAACCTGAATGCGGAAATCGAACAGCTCGAGGAAGCGGCCGAGCGCGCCCGGCAGAGTGCCAGGGCACAGATCTCCGATGAGATGCAGTCCGAGATTCGATTCCAGCTCGAAGAAGCCATGCGTGCTCGCCAGCAACTCGAACTGGACATGATAAATGCAAACCAGAGGTTCGAGGCAGAGCGGAACAATCTCAAGGCCGAGATCGCGAGCATGCAGGGCCGGATCGTCGAAGCCATGGAGCGCTCCAACAATCCCGCGCGAACAGCAATGGCTGTTCGCGAACAGGTGGAAGCCCGCGTGGCCGAAGCCAGACAGGAATGGCAGCTACAGTGGGACGGAGAGCGCAAACGCCTGACCGCGGAAATCGAGCGCCTCAAGAAAATGTCCAGCGGCGCTTTTGCCAACGAAAAGAAAGAAGCTGCCCGGCGCGCCGTTCTCGAAAAGCTGGGAAAGCTGCCGCCAGGTTCGGCCGGCGGCCCGCCGGGAAAGACAGCGGAGCAGTGGGAAACGGATTACGAGAACGCGAAGATCCAGTGGGAAACCGAGCGCGATCAGCTCAATCTCAAACTCAAGAAGCTCGAACTGGAGTTGCAACGCACGTCAGACAGCATGCGCAGCGAAATCTTCCAGGAAATGCGCAATCAGTACGAACCCAAACTGGCAGACTCGAACCGGGAGCGTAACCGGCTCGAGCAGGAAATCCAGGCTCTCACCGGTGAGCTGGCGACAGAGCGCCTGCGCCTGAATGCCCGTGTCGAACAGCTTGAACAGGCGATTCCAGAGGCGCAGGAATCGGCGCGCAAACAGGTCAGCGCGGAGTTGCAGTCACAGTTTGAAGACAAGCTCGAAGAAGCAAACCGCCTGCGATCGCGCCTGGAGCGCAGGCAACAGGATGCGGCCGAAGAGTGGGAAGCGGAGCGCCGCCGGACAAAGAAACGGATCGCGACCCTGGAAGAACAACTCAAGGAAGCCAAAGAGATCGCCTACAAACTAACAAAGGGGCGGCCCGTACCCTCGGAGTAAATCATGACTCAATCGACTTACCAGGATGCTGAACTTCTCCTGAAACTTTACGACATGCGGCGCGAAGAACGGCTTCGAACAGCGCGCGCCTGGTTCATCGGAAATTTCTCGGCCGGTTCCGTCGGGGAAGCGATGGAAAAGTATCCGCACGGCAGCGATCACAATGCCTACTACCGAATGGTGAGTACCTACTGGGACATGGCCGCGTCATTCGTCGTTCGCGGTGTGCTGAATGAAGAACTGTTCTTTGAGAACAGCATGGAAATGCTGCTGGTCTGGGAAAAGATGAAAGACCTTGTTGCGGATCTTCGCCGCCTCCGGAAAAATCCGACGCTGTACCGCAACCTTGAAAAGGCTGCCGCGAAACATATCGAATGGCTGAACAAACAAGCGCCGGAAGCGTATGAGGGATTGCGGGCGATGCTGGTTCCGAGGAAGTGAATGCGTTCGCTCTCATCCTCCTCTACCTCGGCTTGATCCTCGGCCTCATCGCCATTCCCTTCGGCTTTCCCGGCACGGTCATCATTCTGCTTTCCACCTTCCTGTATGCTCTCGCCACAAACTTCTCCGGCGCTATCGGCATTCCGTTTTTCATCGTCCTCTGCGTTCTCACGATCATTTCCGAAACCGCCGACAACTGGCTCACCGCTCTCGGTGCGGGCCGCTACGGCGCGTCAACCGCTTCGATGTGGCTTTCTTTCCTGGGCGGCCTTCTCGGAGCCATCCTCATCGGCGGCCCGCTGGCCGTCGTTCTGGGGCCGCTGGGACCGGTAGCCGGCGGGTTTGCCGGAGCGTTCCTGATCGTGGTTGCTTACGAGCGCACGCACGGCAAAGACTGGCACAGTGCGTTGGCCGCCGGATGGGGAACGTTTGTGGGGCGGATGGCGGGGATCGTCCTGAAACTTGTCATCGCAGTCGCGATGATTATCGCCGTGACCGTGGCAATTCTGTTCTGAAGACGTAATCCCAGACCGGCGTTGTCACTCCGAAACATCTGTCCCGATTTGTGAAGTGATGGTAGAAGTGTGCGCGCCGTTGCCATGCGATCAGACCCGAACCTGGAAGGTTCATGTGCACACGGTAATGGACGGCTTCGTAGTAAAGAAATCCAGCCCAAACTCCCGCCATCGCACCAACCGCTCGTGCGGCGTCTCCAAATGCGATCAGGAGCAGGCCAAAGAGAGCCGCGGAGATTGCAAGTCCGTAGAGCGGGTCAACCAGCAACTTCGTGGGATCGCGAGGTGCGGCATGATGGCCGAGGTGCGATGCGTTCAGAACGTCGCGCAGCCTCGGATTCTGCACCTTGAAGCGAATGTGGAAAACGAACCGGTGCAAACCGTATTCGAGCAGGCTCCATATCAGCAGCCCGAGAGGAAACAACCACACCAGATTTAGTAATCGTGCCTGCGTTTCGCTACGGAATGTGACGTACAGGAGAAGAACCGCGAGCAGAGGAAAAATCCAGAATGAGCGAAAACGATATAACCGCTCCTTCAATTTCATGGCCCTATTGTAGCAAGTTATGTTCCAAAGTGCTGTAGCTCTAATGGGCTAGACTGATCCGGCACTCTGCTGTCGCCAAACCGCCATTCTTTGGCAGGACGGTTAAGCGCAACCGCAGGGAATTCGCTTTGGCGATTTCCCCCTGTGAGACTTCGGCATTTCCATCTAAGTTCATACACAACAGCCGTTTGGCGGGCGGTATCAACGGGGTGCGAAGTCTGACGAATTCCAAAACGCTGTTCGGCCGCAGTTCCACGTTGATGTTCTGAATGTTGAATCCCTGGGTTGTGATGTTGTCCCCAATGATGCCGCTGCAGATAAGGTTCTCTTCAGCGTCATAGAACGAGGCCGAGACGCGAATATCCGCGGGAAGGCAAGCGGATGGCTGGCTTACAGTGCTGAAAAAGTTCAGGTAAAGCACGTCGCCCGCATTGACGATGGGTTTGCAATTGGTGCATTGAATCTCGGCAGAGCAGACTGGTGCTGTTTTGTCCTGCGCCAATGCGGGAAATGCCCACAACAAACACAAACAACACAGCACCATTCGATTAATCGTTCGCTGACCCATTGAGCAAGGCCTCCAGTTTGACGTTTTCAGGACCCTTCTCGTTACAGACAGCGAAACTCGACATTCCGTTCGAATTGTACATAGTGACGCCGGCGTATTCGCCTTTCACGTTCACGATGTAATAGTTGACGTTAAAGTTCGGTTCGCCGCGCCGGTTCAGCAGCCGCTTCGCGATGGTCTGTGACTTGATTCGCCGGAGCGCGCCCATTCCCGCGTCCTTCGGGTGCATCCCCTGCCGCATGGATTCGACTATCTGAAACGATGCAAGGGTTAACAAATTGGCTTCACCCCGGCCGGTCGATCCTGCCGCTCCGACCTCCCCATCGACATATAGACCTGCGCCCAAAATCGGCGAGTCGCCGACCCTGCCGGGAATTTTCCAGGCCAGGCCGCTGGTCGTGGTCGTTCCGCAGATTTCGCCTTTGGAGTTGACTGCGTTGCAATTGATGGTGCCGTGGAAGTGGTCCGGGTCGATCTTGCCTTCAGCCACCATCTCGAGCGCCACCTTATATCTGAGTTCTGCACGGTCCTTTGGATTCAGGTAATGTTCGGGATCGGTGCGGCGTTTCCACTCCAGGTAGAGATCGCGCGACTTCGGAGTGTTGAGATCGTCTTCGATGGTGAAACCCATGAGGCGGGCGAAACGTTGCGCGTCCTTACCGACGAGAAGGACGTGGTCCGTTTCATCCATGATCTTCTTTGCTACCAGCGACGGTGTTCGAACTCCTTCGAGGCATGCCACGGAGCCGCCGCTCTTCCTGGGGCCGTGCATGACGGAAGCATCGAGCTGCACCACGCCGTCCGCATTGGGAAGGCCGCCATAGCCCACGCTGGTGTCTTCAGGATCAAGCTCGACGATGTTGACACCGGCGATGCAGGCGTCCAGCACATCGGAGCCTTCGGTAATCATCTTGAAAGCTTTGGCCACGCAGGTCAGCCCTGCGGAGTCCTTCGAGCGGTTCCCGTTGCCGGCGGCCACCACGACCGGTTTCACACCGCGCGTAATGACCTGTGGTCCCCTCGCAAACACTCCAGCGGCGGCGCCTGCAGCTACAAATTGTCGACGATTCAGTTTGTTTGGCATGGAGGAGAGTATAATTCATCAGTTTCCACGGAGGAATTTGAGATGAAACTTGTCATGGCTATTGTGCTGGCGCTCGTGGCCAGCCCGCAAACCAAACCCACAGGGAGTACGAAAGTGCCTGCTGCGTTAGATTTCACAATGAATAGCATCGACGGAAAGCCCGTCAACCTGTCCAAGTATCAAGGCGACGTTGTGCTGATGGTCAATGTAGCCAGCCAGTGCGGCTACACGCCACAGTACGAGGGACTTGAGCAACTGCACCGGAAGTATGCAGGTAAAGGGTTGAAGATTCTCGGGTTTCCGGCAAACGAGTTTGGCGCCCAGGAGCCGGGAACGAATTCCGAAATCTCCGAATTCTGCAAGAAGAATTACGGCGTTGAGTTCGACATGTTTTCGAAGATTGTCGTCAAGGGTCCCGGACAGGCGCCGCTCTACAAGTTCCTGACAGGCCAGCCGAAGTTTTCCGGTGACGTGGCCTGGAACTTTGAGAAGTTTCTGATCGGACGGAATGGCGAAGTCATCGCCCGATTCAAGTCCGAGATCGAACCGCTTTCGCGCCAGATGACCGGCGCCATTGAGAATGCATTAGCAGCAAAGTGAAAGTCGTAATAGCAGTAGCCGCCGCGGCAGTCCTTGCCGCGGCGGCGCCCCTTCAAACTCCCGAACCGTGCGCCTGATATCTCAGACAACAGACGGAATCGCGATCGTCAGCATTTCCGGGAAACTCATATACGACGAGTCATTGCTGGCTCTGCGCGAAAACGTGAGAGACCTGCTTCGCGCCGGAGTGAAAGGATTCATCTTCGATTTCAGCGACGTTCCACACTGTGATTCCTCCGGCTGTGGCGAACTGATCGGCGCCTACACGTCCATCAGCAAAGCCGGCGGCCGGGTTGCTTTCGTCCATCCCACCGCAAGAGTCCGCGCGCTCTGGGAGCGCATCCGTCTTACAGACATTTTCAGTATCTTCAACACGCTTGCTGAAGCCGAGGCGTTCGTCCGGCGCTAGGCCGGTTCCCATCCGAACGCTGCGACCAGCGGCAGGTGGTCCGACGCGATTCGCGCCAGGCGCGTCCGGATGAGCTCAGCCGTTTGAATGTGCAGCGGTCTTTCGAAGTAGATGTGATCGAGATGAAGCAGGGGCAGAAATCCCGGGTAGCTGCGGCGTTTCCGGACATGCAGGGCCATGTTCAGACTCTCGAATTTCTCCGAAAGCATGCGCGTGGTCAGCCCTCGAATCCATTCGTTGAAGTCGCCGACGAGAACGCGCGGACCCTCAATGTCCTCATGGAGCTGTTTTGAAGAAAGGAAGCTCCGGACCTGGTGCCGCCGCTCGAAATAACTTGTTCCCATATGGATGTTGAAGATATGCAGGGTGCCGCTCGGCGTCTTCAGGTCGGCGCGCACGCAACCTCGCCGGGTACGGTGGCCCCAGGTCAGATCCATATGCTGTGAATCCAGGATCGGCCAGCGGCTCAGGATTGCATTCCCGTAAGGCCTTCCGCGGTGATGCCGTGTGCGGCCAAAAGCGGCGTTCATGCCGAGCGTGCAGGCCAGTGTTTCGACCTGCCGGGACCGCGAATCGGCCCCCGAAAAGATTTCCTGCAGGGCGATGATGTCTGCGTCAAGGCCACCCAGAACGTCAGCGATGCGCTTGATGGCAACGCGGCCGTCCAGGCCTCGGGCCTTGTGGATGTTGTAGGTAACTATACGCATTCTCTTGGTAAATTTTACCCATTTTCATGGCCCGGACGCTTGCCAGCCCTGGGTTCTAGCCTACCCAAGTCGCTGAACTGCAATCAACAGTCTTTATCGCCCGGCTTGGCAGTTTATATGCGCCATGTTTGATAGGAGATCTTAGGAGTTGTAAGGTTTATGTATGTCCCGGTTGCTTTAATTCTCATCATTTTAATCATTCTTTTCCTGCGCTACCGGTGAAGGACGAGGTGACTATGCAAACGAATCGGCACGTTTTAGTCTTGAGTTTGGCGCTATTTCTGGCATTTGGAGGTCTCAGCGCCTGCGGGCGTCGCGGCCCTGAGGGGGTCGAGGCGGCACGCGAGGATAAGGAGTCGTTACTCACACCCGCCGAGCAGGATTTTGCGATGAAAGCCTCGCAGGCCCATTTGGCCGAAATCGAGCTGGGGCGCCTGGCGCAGGGAAAGGAGCAAAAGGGTGATGTGACCGGTTTAGCCAGGATGATCGTTGACGACCATGTGGAAGGCCTCCAGAAACTGACCGACCTGGCCAGAAAATATGACGGCCCGCAAGCTCAGCCCCTGGAGCCGGAAATGAGACAGGAGATTGATCGCGTAGCCGGCTTGTCGGGCGCCGAGTTTGATCGGGAGTTCGTGAACATGATGGTCGCGGATCACGAGAAAGCGATTGAACTGTTCCGCAATCAGTCGCAGCTCGCGCTGAACGCGGACATGAAGGAGTACGTGACCGACATGCTCCCGACACTCGAGAAGCATTTGAAAAAAGCCCAGGAACTGCAGAGCAAGTTGTTCAGAGGCAACAAATAGGCCCTATTGGGAGAGTACGGGTCGCAGGAAGGAGATCGCAACAATAGCGGTGGCAGGCCTTTCGGTTGCGAATCTCCATTTCCTGACGGCATTCACGGCGGCCTCTGTGAGGGATGGCTCCGGGCGTACCACCCGCACTTGTTGCACTGACCCGCCGGTGTTGATCCGCACCTGCAATATCACGGAACCCTCGCCGATGGAATTGACTGGATATCCGGGATCGACAATATGCGTGGGCAGAGCGCAGCATCTGGTCTGAACGTCGAATTCGTAGGGCTGAGCCGGCAGGACTGTGCGCGCTCGATACAAAAACGTCACACTCTGATGTTCCGGCCGGGCAGCAGGTGTAAACTCCCAATCTTTCACGGCGTCGAGCGAAGGCTGAATGAATGGCGGCGCTCCCTGGATCACCTGGACATTCGTCAGCCGCCCCGTTTCGTTGACCACGCCCTCGAGGATCACCAGCGCGTTCATAACTGCGTCCTGCGGAGGCTTCGGCCCGGGCGCGACTTGTAATTGTTGCATGAGCAGCAGGCCAAGGATCAGCGCTGTCATGTTAGCGTAGACGGACAGGCCCGCTAAATGTCTGGACGCTTTGCATAAGGGTGATTAATTCTTACGACCGGCCTTCTCGTTTCCTTGCGAAGCCTTCGCAAAGCAATCCCGATGGTAGTCCTTACCCTGGGAAACGGTTTTCAAATCGTAAGGCGCAATGCGAATACAGCAGTAGTGACACCAAACGGGCTGTGGAAGGATCGCTGTCGACGTCTTCGATTTCAAAGTTTTCATTAAGACCCCCTGATCTGACGTTGCCGATTCAGTAAGCCGCATTTTTAGACGATGGACGGGCAGAAGTGGTCCGGTTTTTTTGTGAAATTAAATTCCCAGTTGGCCATGCTAAGCTTCCCCAAATAATCTGGAGGAGCAGAACCCATGAAACCCTTTGCTGTTGCACTTCTTGTCCTTGCAATGACTGCCGCGACTTCTTTTGCTCAGGAGCCGCCGGCGCCACCCCAGGACAACGCGCAGGCTCCGCCCGCGGGCGGTCCTGGAGCGCGGGGAGCCCAGCCGCAGGAGCCGAGGCCGTACGACCAGGTGATTACGAAGGAGGCCAAAAGCGATCCTGGAATCTTCACGGTGCATCGCATCCGCGAACGCGTTTATTACGAGATTCCAACGAGCGAGCTCGGCAAGGAGTTCCTCTGGGTGAGCCAGATTGCCAGGACCACACTGGGTGTGGGCTGGGGTGGACAGGCGCTCGGAAACCGCGTGGTGAAGTGGGAGCGGGTGAATAACCGGGTTTTGCTTAAGAACGTTACCTACGACGTCGTCGCCGACAAGAGCCAGCCGATCTCAAAAGCTGTTGAAGCGGCGAATAACGACACCATCATCATGTCCTTCAACGTCGAAGCCGTCGGCAAAGACGAGGCGCCCGTAATCGAAGTTACGCGCTTGTTCACAAGCGACGTACCCGAATTCAGCGCGCGTGTTCGTTTGCGGGCACGCGCCATGGATAACACCCGATCGTACTTGGACCGCGCTATATCGTTCCCTCAGAATATCGAAGTCGAAGCGACACACACGTACACGGCGCCGACCGATCCTCCGGCCGGTCCGGTCAATCCGCTCCTTGCGGGTGGGATGCGCGGCGGCAGCGCAACCGTTCTCATGCATTACAGCATGGTCAAGCTGCCCGAAAAGCCGATGACTCCGAGGTTCTTTGACGAGCGCGTCGGATACTTCTCCATCCGGCAGTATGATTACGGTCAGGACGAGCACCGCTCGCCGCAGCGCCGTTACATCACGCGCTATCGGCTGGAGAAGAAGGATCCGGCGGCCGCATTATCGGAACCCGTCAAGCCGATTGTTTATTGGGTGGACCCGGCAACACCTACAAAGTGGATTCCGTACGTCAAGAAGGGAATTGAATCGTGGCAGGCCGCATTCGAGGAAGCTGGATTCAAGAATGCCATCATCGCGAAGGAAGCCCCTGGTCCGGAGGAAGATCCGGATTGGAGCCCGGAAGACGCCCGCTATTCCGTCATCCGTTGGTTGCCTTCAACGACCGAGAACGCCTCCGGCCCCAATATCCACGATCCGCGAACCGGCGAAATTCTCGAAGCAGACATTCAGCTCTATCACAACGTGATGAACCTGGTTCGCGACTGGTACTTCGTTCAGGTCGCTCCGCTGGATCCTCGCGCCCAGAAGCTTCCGCTTCCGGATGATTTGATGGGAAGGCTTCTGGAATTTGTTGTAGCTCATGAAGTGGGACATACGCTTGGATTCCAGCACAACATGAAAGCCAGTTCGACGTATCCCGCCGACAAGATCCATGACCGCGACTGGGTGAAGAAAATGGGACATACGCCCACGCTGATGGATTACTCGCGCTTCAACTATCCGGCACAGCCGGAAGACCACATCGATGTTGCGGACCTCATTCCGGGCATCGGGCCATACGACAAGTGGGCAACGCATTGGGGCTATGCGCCGATTCCCACAGCGAAGTCGCCGGAGGACGAGAAATCAACGCTCGACCGCTGGGCTCGCGAACAGGACACAACACCCTGGCTGCGATTCTCCACCAGCGGCGCGCAGGGTTCCGATCCCGGCGACCTGACTGAAGCCGTTGGCGACGCCGATGCGGTGAAGTCCACGACATATGGCATGAAGAATCTCGAGCGTGTTGGGTCTATGCTGCTCGGCGCAACCACCGGCAAGGCCGGCGAACCGTACAACGATCTGGCGGAAGTGTATGGCCGGCTTCTCGGCCAGTGGGTACTGGAAATGAATCACGTGGCGGCACTCATTGGAGGTTTTGAGTCGCAGCAGAAGCACGCGGGCCAGGAAGGCGTGCGATTCGTGACGGTGCAGAAGGAACGACAGGCGGCCGCCGTGAAATTCCTGAAGGAGCGTTTGAAAATATCGCAACAGCGCATCCTCACCACAGTGCTGAATCCGGCGCGTTTCTCGCGGCTGGTCGAGCAGGAGGCGATCGACGGCGTAGCTGTTTACAAGCCGACGGACTTCCTCGGTGATCTCCGAAAGGGAATCTGGAGCGAGCTCGCCGCGCCTCAGGTGAAAATCGACGCGTATCGGAGGAACACTCAGCGGTTGTTCGTTGACGCGATGGCCGACCGCCTGAACGGCCGCTTGCCCGCTACCGACGATGCGCGCGCGTTCTTCCGCGGCGAACTTCGCACGCTGAGCGCTTCGATTCGGGAGGCGCTGCCGAAAACGGCGGACCGGGCCACTCGTTTGCATCTTGAAGACGCGCAGGACCAGATCGCGAAGGCTCTCGACCCGAAGTTTATCCGCCCGGTGGCCGGACCGGTTGTTCCCCTTAGTACTCTGGATTCCGACGGGATCGATCCGGAGAACTGTTTCCCGGATTACGCGATTCGCCTGGATTAGACTGTAGCGGCGGTCTATGACCTCTATGACCGCCGGTTCTTCCTTGTGCGCCGCGAAGTGTCGGCGGTCATAGACCGCCGCTACAGTAGCTTTACATAAAATTCGGAGTATGTAGTGTCGAGAGTTCCTCTGCCTCGCGTTCCCGAAAACCGATGGCGACGAGGCGGCGCACGCGGTTTTCATGCATGGTGTCATAGAGCTCGGCTCGAGCTTTGGTCCCGGCAGGCAGCCGGTCAGGTGACAGGCCCCCGGCCGCGAGTATGACGAGGGACTCTTCGACAAGGGGATTCAATCCCTTGATTCCTGAAAGTACCGATGCTCGTTCAGCAATCGCCCGCTGCAGCTTCGTCTTCAGCGATCCGTCAACACGCAGTGCGCTCCGGATGTGATCCAGGGCAAAATGCACGTGCCGCGTCTCGTCTATTCGGGTCCGCCGTGCGATCTCGCGAGTGGCCGGTTCCGGCGCATGTGTCTCGATATATCGTAAGAGATCCAGGAACGTCCCTTCGCCAAGAACGCTGAGCAGAAAACTTGCCTGCAGAAAGTCTTCCTGATCGAGCAGGGTTTTCAACGACGTCTGGGTCGACGCCGACGAAAACTGAAGCCCACCGCCGTTGGCCAGCGCCCGTTTGACGAAAACCTCGATGTGCCGCGCCTCGTCGCGAACCTGCGTGGACAGGAAAAGCACAGTCTCGGCGAAGTGAGGGTGAATGCGGGCGATCCATTTGGCGGGAACGTAGAGCGCCGAGAACTCATTCTCGGCGAGGAAGGTCATCAGCTGGCAGACGGCGCGCTCCAGTTCAGCGTCGAGGGGGACGAGCTCAGCCCAGGGAATGTCCCGCGCGCCGTCCCAGTGGCCAGCCGTCGCCTGGTCGTAGAATTCTGCCGCGTTTTCACTCCATGCCTGATTCCGGTCGAGCGTATCGAAAGGGAAGTCGGAGCTGCCGGTTTCCACAACGGCGCCGCGCGGTGCAAAGCCGTCCGACGGTATCGCTGTCTCGCGGATGCGGGCGGCATGGCCAAGAAGCCAGTCGCGCGTATCGAACCGGCCGTTCACGATTGGTGCCCGGTTCCCCCAGTCGAGTTCACGATCCGTCAGGACACGTAACGCCAAGCCTTTTTCGATGCGATGGGACTTGCGCCCGTTCGACGTGGTCGTTCCAGTCCAGCGATTGGCCGTCAGCCGCGACCACGCGGTCAGGTCATGCTCGGTGGCTGGATTATCCGATAGGATCTCGAGAATCTCGCCGGCCTTCAGTTTGTCGAGCGAGCGCGTGACCAGCAGCAAAAGGCCGTTCGTTGCCGAAAGGTCCCGGGCGTCGATGCTATGCACCGAAAAATTGGAACTCATCAACGGCCTCGAATAAAGCCCTGTAGCCATCCAGTTCGGGGCGGACCCAACGCTTCAAGCCTTCCATGTCCATGATCTTGCGGTCCGACGGCTTGTTGTAATCCATCGCAAGCAAGGTGTCCGTCCATCGCGCGAATCTTTGCTCGCCGGCTTTGTCGCGCACGGTGAAGTTACAATGACAGTATCCCGGCGAAGTCCAGATCGCCCGGACCTTCCCGCTATCGACGAGGTTCTCCGAAAGGGCGCGAGCCCAGTACTGATCCCCGATCGCGCCGGCCTGGGCCTCACCTTTCATGACGCAGTTCAATACTTCGACCTCACTGGTTCCGGTATCGCCATGCTTCCCCACATCCAGATCGAAGTGAATTGCCGTGATATCCCTGGCTGGATCGATTCCGTTGCGCTTGAGGAAATAAGCGGGAAGAATCCTCGCCTGTCCTGAATCGCGAGAGCCAAATGCGACTCGTTTACCTTTCAGTCCGCCGAGGTTTTCGACGCCGGTTCCCGCGCCCGCAACGATCTTCGAGGTAAAGCCCACATCCGTGTCGCGCATGGCGAGAACACCGCACTTCCCGTCGGTCCTGCGATGAACCTTGACGTATGCCAGATTCGTGTTCCAGGCAATGTCAATCCATCCCTTGAGCAGCGCATCCACTTGCGCGTCGTAATTCGAGAAAAGAACGAAGTCCATGGGGACACCGTTCGCCTCGAAGTACTCTTTTATTCCTTCCCATATGGTCACGACCTTCGGATCGTAAGCCACCACACCGACGTTCACGACGTTCGACATTAGAACTCTCCTTTCGCTGTAGCGGCGGTCTATGACCGCCGGCGATGTTGCAATTTCGGAGCGCCGGCGGTCATAGACCGCCGCTACAGTTCTAGAATAACGGCAAACCTGCAACGGCCTTTCCAATGAAATCGTAAAGCGCGTCCGTGGTGGGCGCCATGATCGAAGCCGCGCGCGCGTCGCGAAAGTTCCGCTCGACGCTGAGGTCGCGGCTGAATGCGGCGCCTCCGCAGGCGCGCATCGCTTCATCGGTGACGGCGAGGGCCATTTCCGCGGCGGTTG
>WNFO01002424.1_pt1 | contig 24255 bp, 21 predicted proteins | sample 5400251 | NCBI WGS metagenome assembly WNFO01 (sample SAMN13153354, study PRJNA577476) | soil metagenome | isolation source: 100 cm saprolite under Madrone tree | place: USA:California | collected 2016-06-14
GTTCTTCACTCTGCTGCCGAATGCCGGCGCCTTGAGCTCACGCTCGCCGACGCCGATGAATACCATGGACGATCGGTAGGATTTCTTCACGCCCTCGATTTCCAGTGTCACGGTGAAGGTCCGCAATCTGGACCACGTTTGGATGAGAGCGAGGAAGCTCGCAATCCTGTAGCCGACGTGCTTTTCGAACCGCTCCCGATCGCGGACGAAGGTCACGTATGCGCCGATCGAGCTCGTATTCAGAAACACGCAGTCGTTGACGTATCCGATGTCGGCGCCAACGACCACGCCATCGGCCGCGACCAGCGCCGCCTTGCCGAGGTCAGTGGGGACGTTGTGATCCTTGGCGAAGGGGTTGAGCGTTCCACCGGGGAGGATCGCCAGCTCGATATCGGGTTTGGCGACGAGCGATGCGGCGGTCGCGATCGTGCCGTCACCGCCGGCAACGAGAATGCGCTTGGTTCCGCCGTCGATTGCTTGCTTGAGCCGCTGCTCCAGCTCGCGCGGTTGCACCACGTCGAGCTCGAGGCCCGCGACCGTGAGCGCTTCCCGCGCTGCTTCCGCGTTTCCGCACGCGGCATTGAGAAAGGCCTTTAGCTTCGAGGCGCGCGGAGGTGCGGGCGCGGTCTGTGTCCCTGCCATCAGTCGCTAAGTTGGAGAAGGGAGCCAACGATGTAGACAGTCCCCCATACAAGAAAGACGCCGGCCAAACCTCGCCCGGCGTCTCTTCTTTTTTTGCTGCCTACCTGTGATTCAATCTAAAGCGTCTAGCTCCAGAACCCCGCGAGCGCTGAACCGTCCGGGGACTCGCGCAGCTTCTCGAACGCCCGCTCGCGGATCTGTCTGATTCTCTCGCGGGTGACACCCATCAGCGCGCCGATCTTCTCGAGCGTCATCGCATCGGAGCCTTGCTCGAGGCCGTAGTAGAGGTGAAGGATCTTCCGCTCGCGCGGCGTGAGGTACTTGCGGAAAACGCGGTCGATGAACTCGCGCATCAGATGGAAGTCCGTCACGTCCTCGATCTCGGCGCCGTCCACTCCGGCGAAACGCTCACCGAGCGTGCAGGCCTCGCGATCCGAGCGATCGATCGGGGCGTCGAGCGAGATCTCCGTCGCCGACATCTGCTTGGCGGAACGTACCGCGTCGGGGGTCTCTTCGAGCAGGCGGCCGATCTCGTTATCGGTAGGATCGCGCTTCAACACCTGCGAGAGAACGGTTTGTGCCCGGGCCAGCTTGATCAGCTGCGAATTCTGATTGAGCGGAATTCGAACGCTTCGTGTCTGCTCTGCCAGCGCCTTGAGAACTGCCTGGCGAACCCACCACACGGCGTATGAAATAAACTTCACGCCCTGATCGGGGTCGAACTTTCTTACTGCCTTGAGCAGACCTTCATTGCCGATCGCGACGAGCTCACCAAGGTCGAGACCGTGGCCCTGATACTTTTTGACATACGAAATCACGAATCTGAGATTCGCGGTGACCAGCCGCTCTGCTGCCTTTTCGTCACCAGCCTGCGCACGACGCGCCAAACGCCGCTCTTCTTCGGCGTCGGGCCCCTTGGCAGAGACATTACCGACCGGCGTGCCTGGGTGGCACGCCTGGTATGCTGGACGCGCACGTTAACTAGGGGCGCACTCTACCGTCAACAGCCACGTTTCATGCCACCGTCAAGCTTGCGGATCTTTGGGCTTCGTTCGGGTTGTGGCGGTTACAATACCGATTCCGATGGCGATGATGGCTCCCACAGTGACCCAAGTAGATGAAACACCGAGCAGAATCGCGGCGATCGCCAGACCGATGATGAGTACGATGAATCCGATCAGGTAGGTGCTGAACGAGGACATTAAGCGCTCTCGGTTAGAATTTTCGCGCGTGAATCGAGCAATTGTAGGGCCAGTTGCAGCAACAAAAAACGCGGCTGTCAGCGCTTTGCGAGTCCGTCCCAACGAGTGGGCATGAGCGAATCATTCGGCATCTGCTCGACTTCGCGCGCGACGAGTACAGCGCTGCCCCAGTGACGTCCGAAGCGTGCGGCTTCCTTGCAGTCCGGGTTCCAGATATCGAGCGTCGCGCCGAGCACATTGCCGCCGGTGTCGTCCACGAGGTACCGACCGAGGTATTCCTCGCCGAGGAAGACTTCGACATAACGTGCGAGCGGAAAGATTCTGGGGTCGGCCGCAACGATTCCATGCCGAGTCTGGCGTCCGCGACGAGTTTCACCCTGCACGCAGTACTGCGTGAGTGACACCGGGATGCTGATGCCGTTCTCGGCGCGAGCGAACTTGGATGGAATGAGCGGAATGATGCCCTTTTTCATCTTGATCGCTTCGTGAGCCGTAGCCCGGGAGATTCTCGCGGCGAGTGGAAGCAGGTCGACACCATCTGCGATGGGCTTTGTCACGGCCGTCGTCGCCTTCGCGACTCTTGCGGCTGCGGACGGAAGCGCCCTTGCAATGTCCGATACGGTTTCCGTCAGTGGACCGCCGAGCGTCCCCGCGGACTCGGCGATAGTCGCGACATCGCCCATGTCTTCCGGCTCGAGCTGTGGTCCCTTGGTCGGCGGAATCTCGACTCCGGCCAGGACGACTGGAGCAAGCGAGGGGAGCGCGATCGCGCCTGTGCCGACCACGCCAACGGCAAGGGTTACAGCGATGATAGTGCGAACGACCTCGACTCGGCGAGGCCGTTGAGTGCCGTTGCTAGCGGTCCCTTGGGTGAGGGTGCGCCGAGAGATTCTGCTGATTTTCATGCAATACCTCCCGAAGTTGATCGTCACCGACTTGAACAGTCCAGCCTGCCTCTGCCCCCGCCATCGCTCCAACGCGAAGTGGAAGCGCAAACCTCGTCTTGCCCGACACTCCCTTCTTATCCGATCTCATCGCCTCGATGACCGCATCCGGTTCGATGCCGGCGGGGAGGTCGGTTGGGAGCCCGGCTGACTGCAACACTTTCGTGATCGTTGCTGCCGTTCCGGTCTGGGCTACGCCGATCCTTTCAGCGAGTCTGCCCTCCAGTGCCATCCCGATTGCGACCGCCTCACCATGAAGCAGTGAGTAGCCGCTAACCAGCTCGACGGCGTGGCCAATCGTATGGCCAAAATTGAGCGTTTTTCTAAGGCCTTCCTCCCGCTCATCACGTGAGACAATGTCGGCCTTGATCTCCATGCTACGGACGATGAGCGAGAGCATCCTGTCACTCGTCGAACCGGTCGTTCCCGACAGCATTTCTGAAGCACTGCTGGCGACCAAACGAAGATAAGTCTCGTCCGCGATTACGCCATGCTTGACAATCTCTGCAAAACCCGCACGCATTTCCCTAAGTGGAAGTGTGGCAAGGACTTGGGGATCGGCCAGCACAGCAGCAGGAGGATGGAAAGCGCCCACCAGATTCTTCCCCGCGAAGGTATCGACGCCGGTTTTTCCACCGATCGAAGCGTCGACCATGGCAACCAGGGTAGTGGGCACCTGAACCACCGGAATCCCACGCATGTATGTGGCGGCGACGAAGCCCGCGAGATCGCCCACCACCCCGCCTCCAAGCGCAATCACGGCCGAGTCGCGCCCATACCTTTTGGTGAGCATTTGGTCGGTCAGCCAAGCCCAGTTTTCCCGGGTCTTGTGCAACTCTCCGGCGGGTGTTGTCAGGACCTCCACGCTACCCTTTTCGAGCTGATCACCGACCATTTTCGCGTACAGCGGACCGACATTGGAATCCGTGATGATGGCGTACCGATGGGCAGGGGCAAGCTCCCGGGCAATGTCGCCGATTCTGGCCAGAAGGCCGGTGCCGATCCGGATCCTGGATGCACCGAGCCGGATCTCCCGCGGCGACGGGGTTCCGCTGGTTTTCTTAGGCAACCGCCCGGATGGGTCGCGTCGCGGTGGCTTTACCAGGTTACTTCGCCTGCACCCGTGCGTACGTTCGCGACGCGCGCGAGCATGAAGAGTAGATCTGACAGCCTGTTCAGATAAATCACGACGAGGGGGGGGATCTCGACTTCGCGCTGGAGGTGCACGACCCTCCGTTCTGCTCGCCGGCAGACCGTTCGGGCGACGTGAAGCACCGCGCCTTTGCGGCTTCCGCCGGGGATGACGAAAGCCTTGAGCGGCTCCAGCTCCTCGTCGCAGTCGTCGATCGCGCGCTCGAGGTCCTTGATCCGCCGTTCGTCTATGTTCGCCTTGCTCAGATGGCTATGCATCTTCTCCAGGTCCGGCGTGGCAAGGAGAGCGCCGATGCTAAAGAGGTCGCGCTGCATCGGGACAAGGACCTCATCGATGCGCGGCAGCGGCTCGATGGCGCGCGCCATCCCGATGACGGCGTTCAGCTCGTCGACATCACCGTAGGCTTCGACGCGGGGGTCGTCCTTTTGGACCCGACCGCCGCCGAAGAGGCCGGTGTCGCCAGAGTCGCCGGTCTTTGTATAGATCTTCATCGGAAGGAAATCTACGATTATCTAAAATCGAACGAGCATCTAACGAGTACTTACGGATTGGGAACGACGGACTTATGACTACCGGCCGGAGGCTTTGGGCGGGTCAGTTCATGGCTGCGGGCTGGTTTTCGATTTTCGGACCACCGCAAGATGATGCTCAAGGATCTGCGCCCGCAGCCGTCACCTGTGCTTCTGATAGCCCCCGGCCGGTAGTCATAAGTTGTAGTTTCAACAACTTCCCTCACGGTGAGCCAGTTTTGACGGTGCCTTTGAACGACGACGAAGAATTGCCCGATACCGAATTTCCGCTCGGCGATGGGACGGCTGAGACGGCGGCGACAGTCTATTGCCCCTACTGCAACGAATCGGTGGAGATCGCGATCGATCCCGGTGGCGGAGCCGCGCAGGAGTACGTCGAGGACTGCGAGGTCTGTTGCCAGCCGTGGAGCGTGAGCGTGCAGTATCGTGAAGACGGCACGGCTAAAGTCAGCATAGAGCCGCTCGACGAGTAGGCTTTCCCTCGCCGCGCCAATTCCTATCGGCTGGTCCGCGCCGCTCTCCACTCGGGCTCGAGGATCGAATAGACCGCGAGCGTCTCGAAGCGATCCCACTTGATGGCCCAATCCCGCTCGAGCCCTTCGGGCTGCATGCCGAGCTTTTTCATAACCTGCCCGGATGCGGGATTGCGAAGAAAGTGCCGCGCCTCGATTCTGTGCAGACCGAGCACTTCGAAACCGAAATCGAGGAGCCGCTGGCTCGCCTCAGTCGCGTAGCCGCGATTCCAGAACTTGAGGGCGATCCAGTAACCGAGTTCGGCGCGGCGGTGCTCCGGCTTGATCATGAGGCTGATCGCACCGACCAGGGCGCCGGTATCCTTTGCGGCTATCGCGAAGGTCGCGCTGGTTCCATCGTTCCAGGCCGGCTCGTGAGCTTTAATCCACTCGGCTGCTGCGCCGTGGGGATAGGGGTGAGGGATATTGAGCGTCGTATCGGCGATCTCGCGCATTCCGGCGAGTCGCTCGACGTCGAACGCATCGTCTGCGATGAAAGGGCGGAGCGTCAGGCGTTCAGTGATGAGCGTTGGCTGCTCGTCTTGCACGCGCGCTTCTACAAAAGTCCGCATCGCTCAGCTTCCTTTCTAGCCCGGATGAGAGTCATGAGCATTCCGGCATCTCCCAGTCCGATGCCCCCGAAAAAAAAGAGGCCTGCATAACGCGAATCAGTCGTGCGGAACGACCAAAACATGAGCGAGAGTCCGACGAAAAACCAAACGACGTATTCGAAGCCGAAGTGGAGATAAAGGGATCTCTTCTGAGATCTCATCTCCTTTTCAAATCGTTCGAGCTCGAGTGCGCGCTCCTCGAGCGTCAACGAGCGCCGGTGCCAGACCGGAGCCGGCGGGGGTGAATCAGGCAACGGGTTTGGGGGTCTGGGCCTGTTCAGGAAATAGCCGTAGGATCAAAGCTCCCAGCCCGTCGACTGCCAGCGTCTGGCCGACCAGCGCATAAGCGATCGGGAGAGCAACGATCCATGCCGCCACGACCCGTGATTGAAATGGCTTCATGCTGGCGATTCTCCTGACTCGAAAGTCATAACGAACGGGCCTGTGCCCAATCGCAGAGTCTAGGGTGCTACCGCCGAAGTCGCCAGAATGCTGAGCGTGTCCAGGTGGGACTTCCCGCTACTATATATTTCGCGTCAGAGATGACCCACGAGATAACCGACATCACCGTCATCGGCGGCGGTCCCACCGGATTGTTCGCCTCTTTCTATACCGGGATGCGAGGAGCGACCGCCCGGATCGTCGACGCGCTCCCGCAGCTAGGCGGGCAGCTCACGGCGCTCTACCCCGAGAAGTACATCTTCGATGCCGGGGGATTTGCGAAGATCCTGGCAAAGGATCTGGTCAACGCGCTTGTCGAGCAGGCATCGCAGTTTCCCTTCAAGTCGCACCTGAACCAGAACGTCACTGCCCTCGAGCGGAACGACGATCATTTCGTCTTGGTTACCGAGACCGACCGTTTTCCAACGCGTGCGATCGTTATCGCCGCGGGGATCGGCGCCTTCTCGCCGCGGCGGCTCCCGCAGGCCTGCGCGGAACCCTGGTATGGGCGCGGAATCTTCGACCGCGTATCGGATCCCGAGGAGTTCCGTGGCCAGAGCATCGTCATCATCGGGGGCGGCGACTCCGCGTTCGACTGGGCGCAGCAGCTGCGCAGCCGGGCCAAAGCAGTAACGCTCGTCCATCGGAGCGACAAGTACCGGGCGCATGGGGCGACCATCGCCGACGTTCAGGCTGCGGCATCATCCAGTGAGGGACGCACGACGCTCCTACCATTCCACGAGCTGCACGATGTGCTGTCGCGCGACGGCAAGCTCACCGGTGTGACGGTGCGCGAGGTCAAGGCAAAGACGACTCGTGATATCGATGCGGATGTCGTCCTGCCGATGCTCGGCTTCCACAGCGACATCGGAGCGCTGGCCGAGTGGGGATTGAACTGCGAGAAGGGCGAGATCGTCGTCAACAGCCTGATGGAGACCGGGCGTCCGGGAATCTACGCCGCCGGTGACATCACGAGCTACCCAGGCAAGCTGAAGCTGATCGCGACGGGATTCGGCGAAGCCGCCACCGCCGTGAACCAGGCCGTCCACTGGATCTATCCCGACAAAAAGGTGAATCCGGGACACAGCTCCAACATGGCGATCTTCGGACAGAAGGACGACTAGCTCGTCTCGTCGAGAGGTCCGCTGGCGGCAAGAGCGTGGGCGCTGCGCTCTTCCTTTGCCGCCCGCACGCAAAGGATCCAGGTCAGCATCGCGGTGCCTAGCGTCACGGCAAGATCGGCGAAGTTGAAGGTCCAGAAGCGGTGCGTGCCGATGCCGATGTCGATGAAATCGACTACTCCCCGCGCTGAGCGGATTCGGTCGAGCAGATTGCCGACGGCGCCCCCGCAGATAAGCGCGATTGACGCGATCTGGAACCGGTCCTCGCGTGGAGTCTGCCGGTACATGTAAGCGAGAACGAAGAGCGTGCCGAGCGAGAGAAGAACGAACCACCAGCGGGACGATGGCCCGAGCGAAAAGCTCATCGCGCCTTCGGGGTTGTATGCGAGTGTGAACCGCAGAATGTCGTCGATGATGTCGTGCGGAACGTATGGAGGCGAAAGCTGACTGACGGCGAATCGTTTGCTCGCGACATCCACCAGGATGGTCGCGAGAAAGATCGTCCAGAATTTATTGGCTCGTTGCGGCATGGATCTCGTTAGGGTGTTTCATCCCTACGGCGGCGAACATGAATGCGTTTCGTCGCGGGCTGGGGCTGGTGCGTCATAAGAGCATTATAGATTCCAGTACACCAAACTCCAATCGAAAGACGACGAGGCAGGATGGCGCGAAACCCCGACAATCGGAGCAGGAGTCCTCTTCATTATCACCTGATTGGAATTGGTGGTACCGCCATGGCCTCACTCGCGGGCCTTTTGAAGTCCGCGGGTCACACCGTCACGGGCTCCGACGAGAACGTGTACCCGCCAATGTCGACGGGGCTCCAGGAGATGGGCATCGCTTATACCCAGGGCTATCGCCCGGAGAACCTCGAGCCGCGGCCGGACATCGTCATCGTCGGCAACGCCATCTCGCGAGGGAACCCTGAGCTGGAAGCGGTGCTGATCCAGAAACTTCGATACACATCCGCCGCCGCTACCATAAAAGAGGAGTTCATCTGGGGCCATCACTCGATGGCGGTGGCGGGCACGCACGGAAAAACGACGACCACATCGCTTCTGGCATGGGTCCTCGAATCGGCTGGACTCAATCCTAGCTTCCTTATCGGCGGGGTCGCCGAGAACTTCGGAACGTCCTATCGACTTACGGACTCGCTCTATTTCGTGATCGAGGCCGACGAGTACGACACTGCGTACTTCGACAAGGGTCCGAAGATGTGGCACTACCTCCCGGACACCGCGATCGTCAACAACATCGAGTTCGATCACGCCGATATCTATCGCGACGAAGAGGCTTACAAGTTCGCGTTCGCGCGTTTCATCAACCTCATTCCGAAAAACGGAGTGCTGGTCGCGGGCTGGGATTCGCCGATCATGCGGGAGCTGGCGCCGAAATCCTTTGCGCCAGTGGAGTCGTTCGGCTACGGAGATGACGCTTCGCCCCCGCCGCCCAGCCAGCCGCACTGGCACGCACGGGATGTCGAATTCAGTGAGAGCGGAACGCGGTTCCGCGCTTTTCGATCGGACAAAGAGTGGGGAAGGGTCGATACACCGCTAGCTGGGGCGTTCAACGTCCGAAACGTTCTAGCCGTGATTGCCGCGGCGGAAGCAGTGAAGGCGGATCGCGACGGGGTGCGCGAAGGACTTCGCACCTTTGCCAGCGTGAAGCGACGGATGGAAGTGCGGGGCGAAGTCCGCGGCGTCGCGGTGATCGACGATTTTGCGCACCATCCAACAGCGATCCGCGAGACGATCGATGCGATCAGGCAGAAGTACAAGGGCCGGCGCATCGTCGCGGTGTTCGAGCCGCGCAGCTACACGGCGCAGCGCCGGGAATTCCAGGAAGATTACGTGAAGGCGTTCCGGGGCGCGGACGAGATAGTTTTTGCCGCGCTCTTTCGTCCTGACCGGTACACGAAGGAGCAAAGGCGCCAAGCAGCTCAAGGATGCTGACGCGATCGTAACCGACCTCACGCCCCGACTAAAGGAGCGGGACGTCGTGCTGATTATGTCGAACGGAGGATTTGGCGGAATCCACCAGAAACTACTGGATGCACTGGCGGGCTGATGACTGCGAACTAACTGCTGAGGACTGCGGGCCAACTGCTATTTCGGATTGCTGACTGATTGCGGATTGGGAGACTAACTTCGAACTGCGGACGCACACCCGACGTTGCCGTTTGTTCTCGATCCGCAGTTAGTCCCCCAATCCGTAGTTAGTCTGCGGTTCGCAATGGCAGTTGGCCCGCAGTCAGCAGCCGTTAGTCCGCAGTTCGCAGTTACGAGAGATCAGATTCGCTTTCTTGGTACGACGGGTGTCAGTTTCGCGGAGCCGGTCTTCGCAATGATTCCGAGTTTCAGCACGGTGTTCCAGTTGCGGCCGGTGCCGCGACCGAGGCGCTTCTCGATCATCGCGTGCGTCAACTTGGAGCGGCCCTGTCCGTTCGGATAGAAAATGTAGGCTTGCTTGCCCTTCGCTTTTATGACCTCGGGGCTCGTGACGGCCTGGAGCGCAGCGATTTCTTCGGCTGTTGGCGCGCGCTTCAGAAAGAGAACCACCAGGTGCCCCGGATCCCGCTCGGCTTCCTTGCGAAACGGATTCTGCCGGATCACGCTCTTCCACTCCTCGGGAGTGCGGACGAAAAAATCAACCTCCAGCGAGAGTCTGTCGGCGGCTTCCGACTCCAGAAATCGCTCCAGCTCGGCGCCCGTTCGCACCTTGCTCGTGAAAATGAGATTCCCGCTCTGGAGGAGCGATCTGGGGTCCTGCAGCCCGACCTGCGTTATGAAATTGCGCAAATCGGTCATGCCGATCTGCCGGTGTCCGCCGACGTTGATGCCGCGGAGGAGTGCGATATGAGTTGTCAGAGGAAGCCGTCAGCGGTGATCGACACGCCAACAACCTAGCGAGAGCGCCTTTTTCGCGCGAGCGCCCATTTTTCGCGCGGTGTCACGCCCGCGCGGAAGGTTCTCGATCGCGACGCCCAGCTCCGCGTTTGGTCGTTCGGTACGGGCGCTCCCAGTCACGCAGATGGTCGAGCAGATAATCGAGCGAGAAAATGTGGCGCGAGTTATCCGCCCGGCGACGGAACACCACGCGTGACCAGCCGCGCATTCCGGTCGGCGTGTACCACTCGCCATCCATGTGCAGCTTGTCGCCCGAGATCGCTCTGATCAGCACGCGCTCGTACTGTGAGCGGGGAAGGACGCGTTCTGGAAAAAGGTTGTCCCACGTGCACAGTCGGCCGACGTCCTCGTAGCCAGCTGGCCGATCGTCGAGGTCGAGCAGCGACGGCGCGCGTCCTTTCATCACCGAGCCGATGAGGCGCAGCGTGAAAGGATCCGAGTAGCGACGGATGTACGGCCAGAAGTGCCTGGTGATCAGCCCGGCCATCTGCCTCAGCGAGAGAAAACGTCCGTCGGTTGTCGGCCACCTGTCTTCGTCGATATCGCTGGTGAAGGGGTTCTCCGGGAAGCAATCGTAACGTGCCAGCCATCCTCTCCGGGTCGTGTGCGGCATCGGACGGAATCCGTTGATGATCGGGATGTCTGTCTCGTCGAGCGCGCCGATCTCGTAGCCAGGCCAACGCATCACTTCACGGACGATGCCGACGATCAGAGTCGCGGTTGCGATCATGAGTGGGGCGTCCGGTGTGAAATCGGCGGTGACCTCGATGCGGTCTCCGCGTGGCCTGACTCCAATTCCCGTCGAGCGCCGGTTCGCCGCGAGCAGCATCACTGGAACCGGAAGGATATGGGCGAGCAGATAGGCGAGCTGGTCCACTGTTCTTGTCGCGCCCTGCTCCGTCTGCGGTAACTCGAAGGAGATGTTGTAGTGCGTGCTGAAGCCGGCGAGCTGAACATCGCTGTCGTGCGCCTGCTCCCACGCATCCAGCTCCTGGCGGACGAACAGGATCGCTTCCCATAGCGAACGTCCAGCGCGCGCGGCGCAGCCACGCTCGATCTCGATTACTGGAGTGGCGACTTCGATGACGCCGGTATCGAAATAGACCGCACCGCCCGTAGGCAGGTGATAAGACCTGCCCTTCCGGTGCATCATCTTCTCACGGATGAACTTGCGGGGACTGCCGAAGGTGTCCTCGGGTTTAACCTGTACCCCATCCACGATCACGGCGAATTCGGCTTCCATGCCGATCGCCGCGAGCTGGATCCGCTCGAGCGTAGATGATTTGTTCTCCGGTCCTTTTTTCTTCTTCGGCATCATTTCCATCTTTTGCCCAAAATCCTTCGAATTTCCCGAGCATCTGCTTTGAGAGGCTCTTCAACTTTTCACGTCTCGTGGCACCGACAGCACATAGCCAAGGTCGAGGTGGAGGTGGTCTTCAGCATAGCCGGTCGGCGTTCCGTAAGGGCGGGTCCAAATGCCAGGCAGGGTTTGACGCGCAATCAGGCTGAACCGCTCGATCGCGCTCCGATTGTCCAGGTAGGTATCGCCAATCCGATAGATGTTGGCGGCGGTTCCCCAGGCATGTGGAGTCGCGTTCTTCGAAAAACGGTGGGAAGGCGATCGATAACCGCCATTCGCCGAGATATGAACCAGCGTCCCGACTGCATCCCGAAACCTCTCCAGGCACACTGCCAGAAGCGTTATAGCGCACGGAACGTACCGGGGGAAAGTCCTCAATGGCGGAGCTTCGCGCACGTCGACCTGAATGAACTCCCAGAGCAGGAAATGAGAGGCCAACTCGATCTTCATGGCCGAATCCCAGGAAGGGACCTCATAGAAATAGCGGGGGAGCTGTCGAGGGAACCCGGTCGCGTCCTTCCAGTCCTCACCGGGCCTGAGCGCCTTCCGATACTCGGTGGGCAGGGTAAGCCCGTCAACGACCCGAAGCGGGAAGTTCGGCGCCTCACTGGTTCCCGCAACCTCGGCGAAGGGGGAGGGGTCGCTCATTCGTCCCCCGGCTCTTGGGTGAGGTACTCGTATATGGTATGCGAGATCGCTGCGATCGTCCGCGAGCGTCCGGTCGCCGTGGCGTCCCACTCCGTCAGTATTACGAGTACGTAAGGCTTCCGCTTGGGCAGATAGATCACGCCGGCGTCGTGCGCGACGGTCGAGATCTCGCCGGTCTTGTGCGCGACGCGCGCGCCTTTCGGCAGCCGGGCGGGGATTCCCTGGTTGAACTCCTGGCCGTGAAGGATGTCCATCATCCGCCGCGACAGCGCGGGCGAGAACGCTTTCCCTTCCGACAGCATGACCAGGATTCTCAGCAGACCATCGGCGGTCACCATGTTGTTGATGCCCTTCTCGAACGCGAGCTCATCTTCCACACCGCGCCTGAGCTCGATCCCATGATCGACGTGCAGCTCCTTCAACGTGCGATTGACGGCATCCGGTCCGATCACGCCGAGCAGGAGATTCGTGGCCAGGTTGCTGGAGGTCGTGATCATGTGATACGCCAACTCATCGACGCGCATCATCTTGCCGATCGCGTTGTGCACCGCCGAGTTGGAATCGCGTCCCGACTCGACGCGGAAGGGAATGTTCTCGACGACGCTAAGGAATCGGTTGCGGACGTGGACCCGCGAATGCGGCAGCAGCTCGCCGCGATCGATCGCGGCGAAGACGCCGAGAAGTATCGGGACCTTGATGGTGCTGGCGGCGTGAAACCAGCGGTCGCCGTGGTAGTGCAGCTCGAGTCCGGTCTCGCCATCTCGCAACGCCACCGCTATCGCCCGGGCGCCCGACTCCTTTTCGATCTTCTCGATCTGCTCTCGCAGCTCGCGCTCGCGCGGGACTATCTCCGTCGCGGCTGGTGCAGTCGCTTCTTTCCTCGGCATCGTGGAGCTCAGGAGTATGCTACGCGAGGATCCGCTTTGGCGTAGGCGAGATCTGTAACGAGATTCACCAGGACGAAGACAACGCTCAGGAACAGCACCGATCCCTGTATGGCGGGAAGGTCGCGCCGCGTGATTGCATTTACCACGTAGCGACCGAGCCCGGGCCAGCTGAAGATCGTCTCGGTGAGAATGCTGCCGGTGAGGTAATAGCCGAAGTCGAGTCCGAGCACCGTGATGATTGGTATGAGCGCGTTCCTGAGTGCGTGTCGCACGATGACGACGCGCTCCGTCAATCCTTTCGCCCGCGCGGTGCGAACGAAGTCGCCACTCAACACGTCGAGCATCGCCGACCTCGTCACGCGCGCGAGAAACGCGATCGACCGCGAGCCAAGCGCGAAGGCAGGAAGAATGAGGTACTTGATGCCGCCGTAGCCGGAGGGCGGGAGCCACCGCAGCATGACGGCGAACACCAGAATGAGAATGAGTCCAACCCAGTAGACCGGAAACGAAATCCCGAGATAAGCGACGCCCAGTCCGAGCCGGTCGAACCAGCCGCCAGGATTTCGCGCGCTCAAAACGCCCAGCGTGATGCCGAGCACGGAGGCGAGTAGCATGGCGGACCCGGCGAGGAGGAGCGTCTTCGGAAATCTCTCGCGAATGTCCGTGATGATAGGTCGCTGCGTGATGTAGGAGTTCCCGAAATCACCGCGCAGCACGCCGCCGGTGTAATGCGTGAACTGGCTGAGGAGGGGTTCGTCGAGGTGCAACTCTTTTCGCAGGCGCGCGATTGTTTCGGGATCCGCCCGCTCGCCCACCATCTCCTGCACCGGATCGCCGGGAGCAACATAGAGCAGGAGAAAAACCACCACCAGTACTCCGAACAGTGTTGGAATCGAGAGCAGCAGCCTCCGGACGATGAAAGACAGCACTTCGCTATTTGCTGATTGTCACATCGGTCCAGCGCTGGCCATTGAAGACAGCGGGAACGGTGAAGCCCTTGATCCATGGCTGCACCGCGTAGACATCCTTGTAGAAGAAGAGATAGATCATCGGCGCGTCGTTGAACTCGAGCTGGTCGGCCTGAGCGTAAAGCAAGTTGCGCTTTGCCTCATCCTGCTCGCGATGGGCCTGATCAACGAGCGCGTCGAAATGTGGATTCGAGTAGAACGAGACGTTGCCTCCCGGTCCTTTGTTCTTGCTGTGAAGAAGTGGATACAGAAAGTTTTCCGCGTCCGGATAGTCCGCCCACCACTCCTTGACGTAAAGATCGGACGCTCCCTTGCGAGCCGCCTCGCGAACCGACGACGCGTCCCGCTGGACGATCTTTGCTCTGATGCCCGCCTCGGCGAGATTCGCCTGGATCGCCTGCGACAGGCGGGGCGATTGATCGGTTGTCGCGGCCCAGAACTCGACGTCGATTCCGTTGGGATGTCCCGCCGCGGCGAGGAGTTGCTTCGCCTTGGCGACGTCGTGCGGATATGGCCTGCGGCCTGGATCGTAGCCGCCCAGTATGGGTGGAACCACACCGTTCGCAACGGTTCCACGGTCAGCCATGACGGCGCTCAGTATGGTGCTTACATCCGTCGCGTAGTTGAGCGCCTGTCGCACGCGAACATCGGCGAGCGGGCCTCGCGTGACGTTGATCGCGACGTACCAGAAACGCAGCGCCGGCGCGGAATTTAGAAGCTTTTTCTTCTCGGGATCCGCCGCCCAGGACTTGCCCGCTTCATCGGGCACCGAAAGGACGTCCACATTGCCCGCTTCAAATTCAGCGGTGGCGGTGCTCATCTCGGGTATGATGCGTGCCATCAGTGAATCGGTCTTGGGCGGACCATCGAAGTAGTCGGGATTTTTCGCGAATCGGAGAAAATCGTCGTGTCTCCATTCGACAAATTTCCACGGTCCGGTTCCAACCGGCTTCTGTCCGAAGTCTGCGGGCGGATTGTCCGGCACGATGGAGCTTACGGGCATCGCCAGCATCTTCGGGAAAATCGCCAGCGGCTCCTTCAGCGTGATTATGACGGTGGTGTCATTCGGAGCCGCGAGACCGCTGATGCTCGTCGCCTTGCTGGCAGCGAAATCCTCGGCGCCCTTGATCGGATAGAGGGGCCATCCACGTCCACCCTTCGTCTTTGGATCGAGCGCGCGCTGGAACGTTGCCACGACACTCTTCGCCGAAAACGGTCGTCCGTCGTGGAACTTCACGCCGCTGCGAAGATGGAAGGTGTAGGTGATTCCGTCGGCGCTGACGTCCCATGATTTCGCGAGTCCGGGAACCACTTTCGCATCGGGAGTGAAGCGCGTCAGTCCATCGAAGATGTAGGAGACCGCGCGTCCGGTCGGGACATCCGTCGAAAGTGCGGGATCCATCGATCTCGGGTCGTAGGTGTCACGCGAGTCGATGATCGTTTTGCGGGAAGGAGCAGATTCACCGCCACCGCCACAACTGAGAATCGCGGGTAATACGAGGAGGAAGAGTCGCCGCATGAGTGTGCTCTGACGGTTGACATGAAGGGGCGAAATACGAGAACTTTCGCGCACCCCGAATAGGCCTCATCGTGAGCGCAGAATACTATTATCGTCGCCGACTTGGCGCCAAGGATCTACTGCCAGCCATTGGTGTCGGCGTCGCCGCCGGTTTGGCCGGGTTCTACATTGTGCAACTCTTAATCCAGCGCACACCACTCGTCCCGCAAGGTGAGCTACCTCCGTCGCCGGCGACACCTCTGAAGAGAATACTGGGTGACCGGACCGAGCCTGAGACAGAGACGCACTACGGTCGCGAGCTGCCGCCCGGGCAGCCACCAGGCGCACGCGCGTTGCAAGGGTGAGATTCACCCGGATACGACTCGGGATTTGCACCGCACTAGCGTTCCTGGCAGCGTACCCCGGCGTCAACAACGCCCGTGCCCAGGACATCGAGTGCCAGCGGGGCGACCTCGAAGTATTTCGCCTCGTGTTCGAGGGGAACCACGCCTTTTCGGACGCCGAGCTTGCAAAGACGATCGTCACCGCGCCGTCGGCCTGGGCGCGTCGTTACCTCTACCTGCCTTTCACGGTCAAACATTGTCTGGACCGAGCTGAGCTGCCGAACGATCGGGCCCGGTTGATAATCTTTTATCGCCGCCGGGGGTATCCAAAGGTGACCGTCGACACCGCGGTAAAGGAGCTCGCTCCAGGGGCGGTCGAGGTCAAATTCACCATCAACGAGGGCCCGCCGACGATACTGCGGTCCTTCCTGGTGCGCGGACTGGATTCAGTCCCGGAGAGAGCAGGGATCGTCCGCGGTCTGCCCATACGCGAAGGCGGAAGATTCGACCGCTTCGTGATAGATGCCGCGGCAGACACCGTTCGCCAGCGCCTGCGCAACAATGGATATCCGAGGGCCGACGCGGGGAACCGCTTCACTGTAAATGACAGCACGTTGAGCGCGTGGGACACTCTTTACGTTACGCCCGGTCCTAGAACAAGGATCGGAGCAATCAAAATCATCGTGATACCTCTGGCAGGAAAGAAGCAGCAGATACCGACCAAAATCGTGCGCCGAATCATGGGGCTCGACTCTGGTGAGCTTTTCCGCGAGGACGAGATCATCGACGCTCAGCGCGCGCTCTATCAGACCGAGGCGTACCAGCACGTCTCGATAACGCCCGATTCCAACGCGGATACGCTGATCACTCTCAATACGAGCCTGGCCGAGGCTCCAATGCATGCGGCGAGAGTGGGCGCGGGATATGGAACGCTCGACTGCTTTCGACTGACCGGCGAGTTCACCGACTACAATTTTCTGAACGGGGCGCGGCGTTTCGACGTCAGCACGCGCGTCTCGAAGATCGGGATCGGAAGGCCACTCGATGGCGCGCCGAATTTATGTCCGGCGGCAAAGAATGATATTTTCAGCAACCGCCTGAACTATTACGCCGGTGCGACCCTCAGGCAGCCGGTGTTTCTCGGCCTCAGAACGGTTCCGACGATCACGGTATATACGCAGCGGGTGTCGGAGTACAACGCGTATCTGAGGACGACGACGGTCGGAGGCGTTGCGTCGGTGATCTGGCGCGGACTCACCAGAACGCCGGTCAGTCTCGCGTACTCGATGGACGTCGGCCGCACGGAAGCGCAGCCGGCGCTGTTCTGCGCGGTGTTCAATTTGTGCGAGGCAGCTGAGCGCGAAAGAATCCAGCGCACACAACAGCTCGCGATACTCAGCCTCGCCGTGACGCGCGACAACTCGAACAATCTGCTCTCGCCGACACGGGGATCGATCGTTCGGCTCGAGGCGCGGAATTCGTCGCCGGTGATTCTCTCCAACAGGGATCTTCAGTTCAACAAACTCGTTGGAGATGGATCCCGGTACATCAACGCCGGCGGCGGCAATGTGCTGGCGCTCCGCATCCGCGGTGGAAGCGTGTTCGGCCGCAACGTGGCGTCGGCCACGGCGTTCATTCCTCCGCAGGAGCGGTTATACGCCGGCGGTCCGACTACCGTGCGCGGCTTCTCGCAAAATGAGCTCGGGTCGCTCATCTACATCGCGCAGGCCGGGGATTTAGTAAAGTTCTCCTCGACCGATCCGATCACCGGATTGCAGGATACCGTGGTACTCGCACCCAGAACGGACACCACCACCTTCAAGCGAATCGTGCCGGTGGGTGGCAACTCGCTGCTGGTGGGAAACGTCGAGTTGCGATTGCGTAGCCCGGTCCTTCCGGAGCTTCTGCAGTTCACACTCTTCACCGACGCCGGCGAAGTTTGGAACAGGGGGACACCGCAGGTCAGCGGAGTAAAGCTGAAAGTCACACCAGGAATCCAGGTAACCGCGTTCTCGCCGGTAGGTCCGGTGCGCGTTGCGATTGGGTACAACCCCTATCAGCGGCCGAAGGGACCTCTCTACTACGAGGGGACCGAATTCGGTGGCGCGCCGCTCTTGTGTGTGAGCCCGAACAACGATCTGCCGACCCATTTCAGCCCGCTCGATCCGGTGACGAAGCTCGTTACGGTCACGCAGGAAGTTCCCACCAATGGGTGCCCGGCGACGTACCAACCGCCGACGCTGAGCGGCCTCCGAAGCAAGCTGACTTTCAGCTTCGCCATCGGACAGGCGTTCTAGCTTTCCATGACCAGCCGCCTAAAAATCGTGATCGGGAGCGCCATCATCCTGGTGGGGCTCTTCGTGATCGTCATCCTCGGCGTCGTCGGTGTCACGCACACCGGCTTCGGCCAGACGCGCGTGCGCCAAATGGTGTTGACGATGCTCGAGGGGAACGTGAAGGGCAAAGTCTACATCGGCCACATGACCGGCGGATTCTTTACCGGCGTGACGATCGACTCTGTCGAGATAAAGGATGACGAGGATTCCGTCTTCTTCGCCTCGGGGCCAATTACCGTCCAATACGACCCGCGGGATCTTTTCGACCGCCGAATTCTTCTCAGCCATCTCGAGGCGGAGCATCCAGTCGTGCACTTGCGGCAGCACGAGAATGGCGACTGGAACTGGCGGCGCATCTTTCCGGCGAGCGTGCAGAAGCAGAAGAGAAACGAGCGCGGATTCGGAGAGTACATCGTTGTCGATTCGTCGGTGGTCCGAAACGCCAGCTTCACGCTGACACTTCCCTGGCATCCGTCCGATACGCTGCGCGGAGCGAAGCGCGATAGCGCGCTCAAGTTCGAGCTGACGCGCACCGATCACGAAATCCGGCGCACGCGCGAAGGATTGGCGCGAACGTGGAGATGGAGTCAGGCTGAGGCGAATCTCGGCTTCGCGCGAATCGCGGACCCTGACACCGTCGGACGGCTGGTCAGAATCAGAAAGTTGAGCTTCGCAGAGACCGATCCTCCGTTCAAGTTTCGCAACATCTCGGGCACGGTCCTCAACCTCGGCGATTCGGTTTTCGTCGACAGTGACCACTTCGACCTGCCCGCCTCGACGGGAAAGGCGCGCGGCAGCGTCGTGTGGGGGAGCGATCTTCCGATTCGCTACTATATCCACGTCGTGGGCGACTCAGTGTCACTTGCAGATGTTGCATGGGTATACCCAACGCTGCCGACTACGGGTGGCGGCAAAATGGAGCTCGACATCAGGAGCGAGCGCAATCCGCGCTTCCTCGATTACATCCTTACAAAGATGGATGTGCGCACTACCCGCTCGCGGCTGCTGGGACAAATGACGTTCGGCACCGGAGCGGATGTACTGGCGGTCAAGAACGTCGATCTCCAGGCGGCTCCGGTCGATTTCGATCTGCTCCGCACTCTCAATGGAAAGAAGTTTCCGTACGACTGGCAGGGGAAGATCACCGGCAATGTGAGGGCGTCTGGCGGTCCGCTCAATCATTTCAAGATCGAGCAGTCGGCGCTCATCTTCGAGGATGCGCACGTGCCGGGCGCGGTTACCGAAGCGCGCGGCGAAGGAGAGCTGGACATCCTGTTTCCCGCCTTCACGGCGTTTCACGGTTTCAACGTCGACGTGGCGACGCTCGATTTGCGCACGCTCCAGTTCCTGAATCCGTTCTTCCCGAGAATCAAGGGAACGGTGTCGGGCACGGCGACACTCGATTCTTCCTGGCTCGATGTGCGCTTCAGGAACGCGGATCTCTTTCACCACGATGGCAACGAGCCCGTGTCGCACGTCACAGGCAACGGCCGCGTGACCTGGGGCGACAAGTACCTCACCTACGATCTCGCGCTCCAGGCGCAGCCCGTGTCTTTCACCGCGCTCTCGCACTCGTACCCGCTCCTTCCGTTGCGGGGAAATTACGCGGGGCCCGTGCAGGTGAAGGGAATGTCTCCGAATCTGCTGGTGATTACGACGCTGACGGGACCGGCGGGAGTTTTCGGATACAACGGAATCGTCGATGCGGATCCGGTCGAGTATGGGGCGCGGGGTCGTGCGACATCGACCGGGCTCGATCTCCGAACGCTGCTCGAGAACAACGCGCTGCCGCACTCGCAGCTCACGGGCCAGTACGATCTCGATCTGCGTGGCGAGAATCTGGCAACGCTGACCGGTAAGGCTGTGGCGTCGATCGAAAAATCGACGCTGGCCGGATTCCGCGTCGATCCTTCCGTCGCGCAATTGCACTTCGCCGCCGGCGTGGGAACGGTGGATACGCTCGCGCTGAATGCCGCGGGCCTCAAGGCGCGGGCGTCGGGCACATTCGGTTTCACCGGGACCCACACCGGATCGCTCAAATTCTCGGCGGTGATGGATTCGCTGTCGCGGCTTCGCGCATTGGTGCCATCGCTCGCGAGCACGTCACAGCTCGACTCGCTGCGTGGCGCCGCCGAGCTGACCGGCGAGCTGACGGGAAGCGCGGAACATCTATCGCTCAATGGAATCGTGCATGCGACCGACGTGCGGCTTGGCACCAGGAGCGTCGAGAGCGTGCGTGGAACCGTGCTTCTCGCTGACATCACCAAACAGCCTAGCGGATCGTTCATATTCGGCGCCGACACCGTCGCGCTCGGGGCGGTGGGCTTCAACAGCGTGAGAGCGTCGGTCGCGCTCGCTTCGCCCACGTCAGGACACTTCAGCGCATCGCTGTTGAGTCAGAGCGGCGTACAGACCGATCTTGCCGGCAACCTCACGCGGAGCAAAGACACGACGGTGGTGAGGCTCGATAGCGCGGCGGTGCTGGTCGATGCGGACAATCGCTACCGCCTTCAGTCGCCGAGCCGGGTTGTTTTCTCCAAGGGTTTCCTCGCGCTCGATTCGCTCATTCTTCAGCACAGCAGCAAGGCGAAGCTGGTCGTGGAAAACGTGCAACTAAAAGGCGACTCCATCGGTGGGCACATCCGCACCGACAGCGTCGACCTGCGGCTCTTCCGCGCATTCGTCCCGGGACTGGTGGATGCCCGTGGGGCAATCGTGGCGGACGTCAACATCCGCGGCGACGTCAAGCAGCCGAGGATGTTCGGGCAGATCTCACTCGCCGACGGCACGGCGGCGTTCTCCAACCTGGGAACGCGCTTCATTCACATTCGCGCGGACATCGCGCTGTCCGGTGATACCGTTCACGTCAAGCAGCTCGCCGCCGAGACGATCAAGGATCGACACGGCTCATTGAACGTCGAGGGCACCGTCAGCTTCGAGCACTACGACAACCCGTCATTCTCGCTTGTCGCGAATGCATCAAACTTCCACGCCATCGACAAGCCGGGCCTGGCCGCGCTCGACATCTCAACCGGACCGGCAGTGACGCTGACTGGATCGACGCAGGACGCGGTGATGCGCGGCACGGTCCGAGTCGAGCGCGGAACGATCTACATCCCCGACGTCGTGAAGAAGCGGATCATCGATCTCAACGATCCGGAGTTCCAGAGCATGGTGGACACACTGCTCGCGACGAATCGAGAGGTGATGCCGCGCGCGCCCAAGGCAGTCGCTCGCAACCTCAGACTCGAGAACGTTGCGGTGGACATCGGGCCAGATGTCTGGCTGCGGTCGTCGGAAGCGAACATCAAGCTTGGAGGCTCGCTGACCGTGACGCTTGCCTCGCCGACTCCAGCGGAGCCGCCGCGACTGGCGCTCGAAGGAAATCTGAGCGCCGACAAGGGGACGTACAGGCTCAATCTGGTCGACCCGTTCATTCAACCCACGTTCGACGTGCAGAGTGGAACGCTGCGCTTCTTTGGAACTCCGGATCTGAATCCGTCGCTCGACATCAAGGCGATTCACACGGTGCGACAGCCGCAGAAGAGCGTCAACGGGCGGGATGTAAGGGTGGAAGTAGACATCACGGGAACGCTCGCGAGACCGCAGCTCGCGCTCAAGAACCCTGACAACCTTCCACTCTCCGAGAGCGATTTGCTCAGCTATCTGGTGACCGGTGAGCCCGCGGTCGGACTCGATAATACCGGCACGCAGGTGGCGAGCCTCGGCGTGCGCACGATCGCGAACATCTTCACCAACGCACTTCCGAAAAACCTGCTCGATATCCTCGAGCTGCAGACTGCGACACCGGGCGCCGACCCCACGTTGACCGCGAATAACGCCTCGTACTACACGAGCCTGCTCAACACCCGCGCGGTGCTCGGCAAGCAGCTAGGTAGTAGATGGTTTCTGGGACTGAGCACCGGACTCTGCCCGAGCACATTCAACAAGAATCTGGGCCTTCAGCTGGAGTACAGAATCAGCTCGGTGTACAGCGCACAGGCCGCAATCGAGCCGGGGTCCAGCAATACGAAATGCGGCGCGACGCAGGTTCAGGCGATTCTGACCCAGACTCCGCCGCAAGTCGGCTTCGACCTTTTTCGCAACTGGCGTTTCTAAAGCATTGTTGAGTCGTCAGTTAACGCAATCACATTGGCCCTCATGAGCTTCGGCCCGGGAATTTGATGGCGAGAAATCTGCGCGAGAAGGATCTGATGATGTGCCGTTCCTGCGGTAACGAGGAGCGCGCGTCCGAAGGCTATCCGTGCGCGGATTGCGGGACTTTCGTCTGCATCATCTGCAACTTCCGCGGAGTTACGCTCTGTAAATCATGTCGCGCCAAGCGTCCCGAGCCGCCGATGTCGCCAAACAATTCGACCAAGATAGATTGGCCGGAGCATTGACCGAGCACGTCACGGCCATCGCGGCAATCGCGCCGATGCTGTGCGAGCCGGATGTAAGAACGACGCAAGTGTCTCAGCTGCTCCACGGCCATATCGCGGAGGTCGTCGAGAGGAACGGGCTCTGGCTTCACGTGAAAGGCGCGGATGGCTACATCGGTTGGGTTCATCAGGGTTATGTGGTCACGATGCCGGAGCCTGTTCCCTCGCTGTCGCACACCGGATGGAATGACCCTCGTCCGCTCTCGCTCGGCTGCACCGTTCGCGATGAGCATGGAGCCACGCGCAAACTGCCACTGGGCGCGCTGGTCACCGAAGGTCAGGAGCGGTTCGGCGGCCTGGCGATGACGCTGGACGAGCGGCGCAAGGCCTTTCCCGCCGCTGCCGATTCAATCACCGCGTCGGCGATGACTTTCTTCGAGGGGACATCGTACGAATGGGGAGGTCTGACGCCCTGGGGCTGCGACTGCTCGGGGCTGGTGTCGAGCTCGTTTCACCTGCACGGGGTGAACGTTCCACGCGATGCGTGGATGCAGGCGACGACTGGCAAGGCTGTCAAATCGATGAGGGACCTTCGCGCTGCCGATCTGCTCTTTTTCTCCGATGAGCCCGACGGAAAAATCACGCACGTCGCGATCTCGCTCGGCGGGATGAGCGTGGTCCACCTCGCGCTGGGGCGGGGAGGTTACGCGGTGGACGATCTGTCGAATGGGGACGAGTACACCGATCTCCTGCTCAAACGGTTCCGGTTTGCGCGGAGAATCTTGTCAGGTGATTGAGGACTGCGAACGAACGGCTGAGGACTGCGAACGAACGGCTGAGGATTGCGGGCCAACCGCTAATGCGAATCGCAGACTGACTACGGATTGGGAAACTAACTGCGAGCTACGGACTCGTCCTCAATTCGAAGTAGGTCTCCCAATCCGCAATTAGTCTGCGATCCGCAATTGCAGTTGGTTCGAACTCCTCAGCAGTTAGTCCCCAGTCCCCAGTCCTCAGTTCCCAGCTCTAGCTGACCATCACGTTCGGCGCGGTACCCATTAGCGGCTGGGGAGCCGGACCATTCACGAAAAGCCTTGCCGCTGCGGTCGGTTCCTCGTCGAGCGTCACCTGCATCGTGTATTGGCCCACCATGTTGAGCGGAAGATCTACCACCGCGATGATGGGCAGATCGACTTCGAACACCGGGTTCGGCGCGGGCGCGACATTCATCTCGCCCGATGAAGACCAGAGCTCTTCGTCGTGCGGACTCAACCACCGAAATGCGAGCTTGTGTGTGCCGACATCGTCGCCGTTGGCTTTGAGCCGGACCACGAAGTGCGTGCGCGGATGAATCGTCGGCAGCCCTGCCACCTGGACGGCATCGAAGACGCCAAGGATGTTGAGCTTTCCTTCCTGCGACAGGTTGGCGGCATCGGCGAACACGGCGAACGAGATGTGCATGAGAGCAAAGTAGCCGCGCCGCGCCTTGCCCGGCTAGCTTTCGGCGATGACAGAATCAACTGGCCCCGCTCCAATAGTCGCCGACTCGGCCGCGCACCCTGCCTTTGGGTTAACGGATGTTCTGCTGTTCGCGATGGCGGTGATCTGGGGAGTCAACTTCGTCGTCGTGAAGTACGCGACGCACATCTTCAATCCGGTGGCTTTTACGGGCCTTCGCGTCGGGACGGCGGCGACGTTTCTCGTTGCCTTCGCGTACGCGCGCGGCGGATTCACGCTCTCGCGGCACGATGTGGTCCGGCTGCTCTTTCT
>WNFO01000794.1_pt1 | contig 24231 bp, 18 predicted proteins | sample 5400251 | NCBI WGS metagenome assembly WNFO01 (sample SAMN13153354, study PRJNA577476) | soil metagenome | isolation source: 100 cm saprolite under Madrone tree | place: USA:California | collected 2016-06-14
AAACCTGGAAATCCCGCTCTCCTATAAGAACATCCCCCACAAAGAACGCGTGAGTCTCGTCTGCGACAGCCTTGACCGCTTCAATATTGTCGGAAAGAAAGATCTGTTCCCCAATCAGCTTTCCGGCGGACAGCAACAGCTTGTCGGCGTCGCGCGGGCCGTCATTCAGAAGTCCAAGCTGATCCTTGCTGACGAACCCACCGGCAATCTTCACTCGGCTCAAGGCGAAGAGATCATGGAGCTTTTCAAGAAGCTGAACGAAGCGGGCACAACCATCATCCAGGTCACGCACTCGGAGAAAAATGCTGCCTACGGCCATCGCATCATTCAGCTAAAGGACGGGTGGTTGGTCGGCGAAACCTCGGCAGCCGCAAGGGTTGGTTAACTGACTGCGAATGCAAAAAACAATAAGATAAAACTCAATCGCTGATCCGAATGAAAAGCCCAACCACGCATCCATATCGGGTCCTTGTGGCCGATGATCAAGCGGATATCCGCGACGCCTTGCGCCTTTTGCTGAGGCGGGAGAGCTACGAAGCGCAAACGGCCGCTTCGCCAGCGGAGGCTCTTGCTGCCATCGAGGCGCGCGAGTTCGATGCCGTCCTCATTGACCTAAACTATGCACGGGATACTACCTCGGGGCAGGAAGGGCTGGACCTCCTCAGCCGAATACATACAAAAACCCTGGGACAACGCGCGCCTTCTCACCATCCTGCGCACGCAGATCGATCTGCGCAACGCGCTACGCCAGGCCTCCAGGCTCGAGGCAGAGAATCGCCTGCTGCGCGCCGAATCGCGACCCACACTCATCGCGGAATCCGCCGTAATGCGGCCGGTGCTCGACCTCGTCGGCCGCGTAGGACCGTCAGACGCCAGTATCCTCATCACCGGCGAGCACGGCACGGGCAAGGAAGTCATCGCGCAGACCCTTCACGCTCTTTCCCCGCGCGCCAGCAAACCCATGGTGACGGTAAATGCCGGCGGCCTCTCTGAGGGCGTTTTCGAGAGCGAGCTCTTCGGCCATGTGAAAGGGGCATTCACGGACGCACGCACCGATCGGGTCGGCCGCTTCGAGCTTGCGGAAGGCAGCACGCTATTTCTCGATGAAATCGCCAACGTCCCCCTGAACCTGCAAGCAAAGCTGTTGCGCGTGCTCGAGACTGGAGAACTCGAACGAGTTGGCTCCTCAACCACGCGGCGCGTAAACGTGCGCGTCCTGGCCGCCACCAATGCTGATGTCAATGCCGAAGCAACCGCGGGACGCTTCCGCCAGGATCTCCTCTTTCGCCTCAACACTATCGAGATTCACCTCCCGCCGCTGCGCGAACGCCGCGACGACATCACCCTCCTGGCGCATCATTTCCTTCAAGGCTACGCTCAACGCTATCGCAAGAATATTTCGGGGTTCGACCCGGCGGCCACGCAGCTCCTTCACGAACATCCCTGGCCGGGAAACGTCCGCGAACTGGACCATGCGGTGGAGCGGGGTGTGCTCCTTGCCCAAGGCCCAGTTGTCCGAACCGCCGATCTCGGACTGCGGGCCGCGGCCCCGGGTGGCTTGGCGCGGCTTGAGGAGATGAGTCTCGACGAAGTTGAGAGCCATCTCATCCAGCGCACTCTCGCGCGCCACGATGGAAACGTCAGCCAGGCGGCCAAGGCGCTGGGGCTCAGCCGGAGCGCGATGTATCGCCGGCTGCAAAAGCACGGCTTGGAATGAAACGCCTCTCTTACGAACGCCGCATTCAGCTTCTGGCGCTGGCGGCGGGTCTGCCAGGATCTTTCATCGCAATTCTCCTCCTGTGGTACGGCGACTACTCTTCCCGCACGATCTGGACCCTGACATTTCTAGTCGTTTCTCTCTGGCTCGGCTTTGCGCTCTCCTTGCGCCATCGTGTCGTTTTTTCTCTGCAGACGCTTTCCAATCTTCTCTCGGCCATGCGTGAGGAGGATTTTTCTTTTCGCGCCCGTGAGGCGCGCAGCGACGACGCACTCGGCGAGGTCATGATCGAAGTCAATGCCTTGAGCGAAACTCTTCGTGAGCAGCGTCTTGGAGCTCTCGAGGCCACCGGGCTGTTGCGGGCCGTGATGGAAGAAATCGACGTCGCCATTTTTACCTTCGATAATTCCACAAAACTGCGTCTGGTAAACCGCGCCGGAGAGCGTCTTCTGGCCCGGCCTAGCGAGCGCCTCCTCGGCTTCACGGCCTCAGAACTTGGCCTTGCGGCCTGTCTTGAGGGCGAACCCGCACGGACCATGGAGCTAAGCTTTCCTGGCGGAACAGGCCGTTGGGGCATGCGCCGCGGATCGTTTCGCCAGGGCGGCCTGCCGCATCACTTGATTGTGCTCAGCGATCTCAGCCGCGCTCTGCGCGACGAAGAGCGCCAGGCGTGGCAGCGCTTGATCCGCGTTCTCGGCCATGAACTCAACAATTCGCTGGCTCCGATTCAATCGGTTGCGCAGAGCCTGGAAAGCGGTCTCCTGGGAGCCTCCGCTGTTCCGGAGTTGCAAAGCGGTGCCGCTTCTCCGATTCTTGAAGATATGCGTCACGGTTTGGGCATCATCCGCTCCCGAACCGAAGCGCTTGGACGGTTCATGGCCGCGTACGCGCGTCTCGCTCGGCTGCCCCAGCCGAAGCTCGCACCTGTGGACGTAGTGGACTGGATTTCTCGAGTGGCAAAACTGGAAGCTCGAGCGAAAATAAAGTTGGTGAAGGGACCTTCGCTCAGCATCTCCGCAGATGCCGATCAACTCGAGCAATTGCTGATCAACCTCATTCACAACGCCGCTGATGCTGCGCACGAAACCGGGGGCGGGGTTCAAGTGAAGTGGTCCCGCAACGGCGCTTGCCTGGAAGTTTCGGTGCTCGACGAAGGCGCCGGGATCTCCAATACGGCTAACATTTTTGTTCCCTTCTTCACCACCAAGCCCGGCGGCTCCGGCATCGGCCTGGTCCTTAGCCGCCAGATAGCGGAAGCGCACGGCGGAACTCTCACCCTCGAAAACCGCCGCGACGCGCGTGGTTGCGAAGCCAGGCTGCGTCTGCCGATCTGAAGAACCGCCTAGCTCTATCGACTCTAGCTCCTTTGGCAACCCGTGGCAGTCGGACTCACGCGGTCAAAAACTCCCAGCCCAGCCGAACGCCTGTGGTGGCGAGCTTCCCAACTGAAGTTGCGCCGACGTGCACTGCAACCATCCGCCTAAAGAGATCCGGAGAGCTTGCCAATTTCCGCAGAATGCGCCTCCTCAGGGCCGGCCTACCGTCTAACACCAACATCAGATTTCCCATCAACGTCGGCCGGCTCGCGATGCGCCGATGCTCTCTCTGGTAGCCGCTCAAATCACCTGCCTCCAGGGAACCAGCTAGCGCCACAGCCTGCCGAAAGCTCAAGCTGAGTCCTTCCCCGGTAATGGCATCCACGCTGCCCGAAGCGTCGCCAATGAGCGCCGTCTTGCCCCCATAGACGCGTTTAAGCCGATGCATGGCCGTGATGGCGCCTCGTTCAGCGCTCGTGCACGCTGCGGAGCCTATGCGGGATTCGAGTTTCGGGAATCCTCGCAAGCTCTCGTTGACCCGCGCTTGCAACCGGCGCGAGACGATGACCACACAAACTTCCTCTTCACCCACTGGCGTGACGTACGCCTGCGAATCTGCGGCCCAATAGACTTCCATGTATTCCGACCAGGGTCTCACCAGGTAGTGACGCCGGTACGCGAATCGACCGTCCAATCGGGTGTGGTCATCGAGCCCGGTCCACCTCCGCAACCGCGACCGGCTGCCGTCGGCGCCAATAATCCAACGCGCTGCTATCTCGCTTCCGCTTACCAGCACTCCCCGCGGGGAAAGCCCTGTAACCGGTGCATTCCATGAAAGCGAAACCCCGCAATCTATCGCCTTCTCTACCATTCTTTCGTGGAGGATCTTTCGCCGGACTCCAATACCCGCTCCGTCAGGAAAATCTCCCTCGACCGACGTAACTTCGTCGTGGAATCGAACTCCCCGGAAGGAGTATCCGTCGGATTTGTCTATGACCACTCCTAGTCGGCGAAGCGCTCTCAAGGCGTCCGGCAGCAGACCTTCGCCGCAAGCTTTGTCGATGGGAGGCCTCGCTCCGTCCGCGACAATGACCTGGAAACCTCTCTCTCGGGCCGCAATCGCCGCGGCAAGCCCCGCCGGACCGCCGCCAATGACAAACACGTCCGTTGTAATCCCCATCTAGCCCCCATCATCATCAAATTGATCTTTCCCTGGCTGGATTGCATTGTTTTAGACTTAGATGTTTCCAAATGGCTGAGGATGCCTGTTCGTCTCGTAAGGTCAAACATCCCGCCAGCCTGACCACATTTTCGTACCATAAATGGTCTTTATTCTAGGAAGCATTACTATTAATTGGACTAATTGACTTCAGCTCGCTGATACTGCTATCTTCATGGCGTCGCTATGTTCGCCGTCGCCATCACGAATGAACGGGGCTTTTCGCCTGCCTGCGCATTGGGCAAAGTACCCCGCATGGTTGTAGGAATTACCCCTGTCATCGTACGGGGAATCAAAAGCGGATGATGGCGCCCCAGGAGACCATAGCCGGAAGGATTCGGGGCCATCATCTGAGACGGGATGATGGCCCCAAGTTTTTTCACTTAATCCAATGCGTGTTTGCCGAGCAGAGAATGACCGAGGAATATCAAAGTGAACGATCGGCTGCCTAAGCCCCGCAGTCACGCCCTGATCGATGGCGCCCATCGAGCGCCGGCTCGCGCCATGCTTCGCGCTTGTGGATTGCGCGATGAGGATTTCTCCAAGCCGCTCGTGGGAGTGGCGAATACTTGGATCGAAATCGGCCCGTGCAACTATCACCTCCGTGAGCTCGCTCAGCACGTCAAAAACGGCATTCGCGCTGCCGGCGGTACCCCGCTCGAGTTCAACACCGTATCCATCTCCGACGGCATCACCATGGGCACGGAAGGCATGCGCGCTTCCCTCGTTAGTCGGGAAGTTATCGCCGATTCCATCGAGTTGGTGGCGCGCGGAAACCTTTTCGATGCCCTTATTGTGCTCGTCGGCTGCGACAAAACCATTCCTGGCGGCATCATGGCCCTCGCCCGGTTGGATATTCCGGGCCTCATTTTGTACGGCGGCTCGATTGCCCCTGGCCAATTTGAAGGCCATTCCGTCACTATCCAGGACGTTTTCGAAGCTGTCGGAGCGCATGGTCGTGGCGCAATGACTGCCGCTCGGCTCAAAACTCTCGAAGGCGCCGCGTGCCCCGGCGCTGGCGCCTGCGGCGGTCAATTTACGGCCAACACCATGGCCCTCGTCTGCGAATTCCTCGGCATTGCGCCCATGGGACTCTCCAGCGTTCCTGCTACCGATCCGGCCAAAGCAAAAGCTGGTCAGCGTGCTGGCGAACTCGTCATGGATCTGCTCAGCGCCGACCTTACGCCTTCGAAGATCATTACCAAAGCAGCCATCGAGAATGCCATTGCAGGTGTCGCCGCAACCGGCGGCTCCACAAACGCTGTTCTCCATCTTCTAGCGATCGCCAGTGAAGCGAAAATCCCTCTCACTATCGACGATTTTGATCGCATCAGCGGCCGCGTGCCGATTATTGCCGATCTGAAACCCGGCGGACGCTTCGTCGCCACCGATCTTTACGCTGCAGGTGGCACCGCCCTCGTCGCCAAGCGGCTGCTGGACGCCGGAATTCTTCAGGGCGCACCGATCACCGTCACGGGTCGCACGCTTGCTGCTGAAACCGCAGCCGCAAAGGAGACGCCCAATCAGCAAGTCGTTCGCAAACTCGACGCGCCACTCAAGCCCACCGGCGGCCTCGTCATCTTGAAAGGCAATCTTGCCCCGGAAGGCTGCGTCGTCAAGGTCGCCGGTCACAACCTGCAAAACTTTCGGGGACCCGCTCGCGTGTTCGAGAGCGAAGAAGCTGCCTTCGCCGCCGTCGAAAGTGGGCTTATCCGTCCGGGTGACATCGTCGTGATCCGTTACGAGGGCCCCAAAGGCGGCCCCGGCATGCGAGAAATGCTCGCTGTCACAGCCGCCCTTGTCGGCGCCAGCCTCGGCGATTCCGTTGCGCTTCTCACAGATGGCCGGTTCTCCGGCGCAACTCACGGCTTGATGGCCGGCCACGTCGCACCCGAAGCCGCGAACGGCGGACCCATAGCCGCCGTCGCCGATGGCGACACTATTATTTTCGACATTCCGAATCGCCAACTTACTGTGGAAATCGCCGCATCGGAACTTCAGCGGCGGCTTTCATTGTGGCGGCCGCCAGCGCCGCGTTTTCTCAACGGGGTGATGGCCAAGTACGCGTTCCTGGTTTCGTCTGCGTCTCTCGGCGCCATTACCACTGTTCCCGCGAGTTTTTCTCCTGCAACTCATCCCGGATTGAATGCGTCGGCTGCTCCGCAGTCGCAGGTAGGAAGGACCCTATGAAGCTCACCGGCGCCGAAATACTCTGCGAATCGCTGACACGTCTCGGGGTGCGTCACATCTTCGGCTATCCCGGCGGCGCGATCCTTCCCGTTTACGATGCGCTCGGAAAGTCCAAGCTCCACCACATCCTCGTTCGCCACGAACAGGGCGCCACGCACATGGCCGACGGCTACGCGCGTGCGACCGGCGGCGTGGGAGTGGCCATGGCCACTTCTGGTCCTGGCGCAACCAACATGGTCACGGGCATCGCCACGGCAATGCTCGATTCTTCTCCGGTCGTGTGCATCACCGGTCAAGTCAGCAGCAAGTTGCTTGGCTCCGATGCCTTTCAGGAAGTCGACATTACCGGCATCACCATGCCCATCACCAAGCACAACGTCGTCGTTTCTCGCGCCGAAGATGTCGCGCGTACCCTGCGCGAGGCGTTTCTGATCGCCAACTCCGGCCGCCCCGGCCCGGTACTCGTCGACATCACCAAAGATGCCCAGCAGGCCTCTTGCGAGTTTGATTGGGACGCCTCTGCTCCTGAGCTGCCTCCCAAACGCCGCCGCGACAATCATAACCAGGCCGAATTTGACCGCGCGCTCGAATTGCTGAACACCGCGAAGCGCCCGCTGATTCTTGCCGGCCGCGGCATCATCCTCTCGGGCGCCATGCGTGTCTTCGAAGAATTCGTTCACACCTGCAACATTCCCGTCGCCATGACCCTCCTCGGCATCGGGTGCTTCCCTGCCTCCGACCCGATGAATCTCGGCATGATGGGTATGCACGGCGAGGCTTGGGTCAACCACGCCATTCAGGAATCAGACCTTCTTATTGCCGTCGGCATGCGCTTCGACGATCGCGTTACCGGCGATCTCCGCACCTACGCCAAGAGCGCCAGGAAGATTCACATCGAAATCGATCGCGCTGAAATCAATAAGAACGTGAAAGTGGACGCCGCGCTTATCGGTGATGCGCGCGAAGTCCTCGAGCAACTGCTTTCTCACGTAGCGAACCGTGACCATGGCACTTGGCTCGCTCATATTCGAGAACTCAAGGGCGACTCCGCAGTTCGCGACATCCAGAGTCTCCCCGACAGCGGGCACCTCTATGCCGCGCACGTCATCAACGATCTATGGAAAGAAACGCGCGGCGAAGCCATCGTCGTCACCGATGTCGGCCAGCACCAGATGTGGGAAGCGCAGTATTACCACCACAATCAGCCGCGCACGCTCATCACTTCCGGTGGCCTTGGCACGATGGGTTTCGCTCTGCCCGCCGCCATCGGAGCCAAGTTCGCCCGCCCCGACGCCGAAGTCTGGGTGGTTGTCGGCGACGGCGGCTTCCAGATGACCATGAGCGAGCTGGCCACCATCGTTCAGGAAAAAATCAACATCAAAATAGCCATCATTAATAATGGCTATCTCGGTATGGTTCGCCAGTGGCAGGAGTTTTTCTATGACAAGCGCTACGTCGCTACTCCGTTGATCGCGCCCGATTTCGCCGCGCTCGCAAGCGCTTTCGGTATTCGCGGCGAACGTATCACTTCACGCGCGGAAGTCGTCCCCACGATCAAAGCCGCCCGCGAATCCTCCGAAACCGTCCTGATCGACTTTCGAGTCGAGCAGGAAGATTCCGTTTATCCCATGGTGCCCGCAGGCGCGTCGCTCCACGAGATGATTCGTCGCCCAAATAATCCGCTGGTCGAAACGGCCTCCGAGCCATGAGCAATAAAGAGGAAAGTATGCAGACACTCGTTGCTTACGTCGAAAACAGACCCGGCGTCCTAAACCGCGTCGCTTCTCTGGCGCGGCGCCTCGCCATCAACATCGATTCGCTCACCGTCGGCCCGACCGAGAACGACGAGATCGCCCGCATGACCATCGTCGCCCACACCGACGAAAAAGGCGGCCACCGCCTCGAAGCCAGTCTCGAGAAACTTGTCGACGTTTTGCTTGCCGAAAACATCACGGACCGCTCGCTCTTGGAGCGCGATCTTGCCCTCATCAAAGTTCTAGCCGATCAAAAGTCGCGGCCGCACTTGATGGAGTTGATCAAAGTTTTCCGCGCGCGCGTTGTTGATGTCGCTCCGGAATCGCTCATCATCGAAGTCTCAGGTACCGTCGACAAAATCGATGGCCTCCTCGAAGTGCTTCGGCCCTTCGGCGTTCTCGAGATGGCGCGCTCTGGCCGCATCGCCATGACCCGTGGCGGCGATCTGCTCCGTCCTCCCGAGGTTTCTCCTGCGAAAGCAGGGTTGGAAACGGCAGAGCCCAAGCTCAGTTAAGAGAGCCAATCGGGGCGAGCTCTCCCAAAATGCTAAGTGAAACAATTTCAGTTGAAAACGGCCACTAACCGGCCGCCGAGAGGAAAAAATGGCAAATCTTTATTACGACGATTCCGCTGACTTGGCGCTCATCCAACGCAAAAAGGTAGCCATCATCGGTTACGGTTCGCAAGGCCACGCGCACTCGCTTAATCTCCGCGACAGCGGTGTTGCTGTGCGTGTCGGACTTCATGAGGGCAGCGCGTCTCGCCCGCGCGCGGAAAAAGAAGGTCTCGCCGTCACGGCACCCGCTCAGGCAGCCGCCTGGGCCGACGTAATCATGATTCTCGCGCCGGATACCAAGCAGCCGAAACTCTACCGGGACTCGATTGCGCCCCACCTCACTCTCGGCAAAACGCTCATGTTCGCTCACGGCTTCAACATTCGTTTCGGCACTATCAAGCCGCCCGCTTCCGTTGACGTTTCCATGATTGCCCCCAAAGCTCCCGGCCATCGCGTCCGCGAGGTTTTCACTGAAGGCGGCGGCACGCCCGCGCTTCTCGCCGTCGAACAGGATGCCTCCGGCCACGCCAAAGCGCAGGCGCTCTCCTACGCCAAAGGTCTCGGCTGCACCCGCGCCGGCGTCTTGGAAACCACCTTCACCGAGGAAACCGAGACCGATCTCTTTGGTGAACAATCCGTCCTCTGCGGCGGCGTCAGCGAGCTCATCAAGGCCGGTTTCGAAACTCTCGTCGACGCAGGTTATCAGCCGGAGGTTGCCTACTTCGAGTGCCTCCACGAACTCAAGCTCATTGTTGATCTCATCTATCGCGGCGGCTTGAGCTACATGCGCTACTCCGTCAGCGACACCGCCGAACAGGGCGACTACAGCGCCGGCCGGCGCATCATCACTCAGAAAACCCGCGAAGAGATGCGGAAAATCCTCGCCGAAATCCGCGACGGCAGCTTCGCCAAAAAATGGATTGAAGAAAACGAAAAAGGCTGCCCGAATTTCCTGGCCACCCGCGAGCGCGAGCAGCGTCATCCCATCGAACAACTCGGACCCAAGCTCCGCGCGATGATGCCTTTTCTCCACCCCATCACCGCTCCCGGCCTCGAGAAAAAGGCCGCAGCTTCGGAGAAATAACGGCATCGCGGCCATTCTTGCCGCCCCACTCTTGAAGTTGTGCCTTGAACTGCCTGCGCCTCGCCGCAGAATCCTTCTTCTACACTGACCGGGACTCGGTTACGATGTGCCCGCATCTTGAAGGAGTTTGCCTTGCGAATCCGGCCGCGGTTCATCTCAGTCCCCGTAGCAGTTGGCTTTCTAACTCTATGCTGCGCGAAGCTCCCCGCTCTCCGCGCTCAGTTGCCCGCCTCTCTCGCGGACAGAATTGAAAAAGTGGTAAGCCGCCCCGAATTCGCCCACGCGAATTTCGGCATCGAGTTCTATTCCCTCGACATGGGGAGAATTGTCTACTCGTTGAATGCCGACAAGTTGTTCGTTCCCGCCTCCACCACCAAGACTCTCTCAGAAGGCGCAGTCCTCGCCCAGCTTGGCGCCGACTATCGTTTCCATACGCGCATCTACCGCACCGGCCCGCTCAATTCCAAAGGCAAGCTGACCGGCGACCTGGTCCTGGTCGCCAGCGGCGATCCGAATCTTTCTAACCGCATCCAGCCCAATGGCACTCTCGCCTTCGTTGATGAAGATCACGCCTACGGCGGTCCCGCGGTTCCCGGCGACCCTCTTGCTGTGATTAAGAAGGTGGCGAAAGATGTCGCCGCCAGCGGCATTCGTAAAATCCAAGGCCGCGTCCTCGTGGATGCCAGCCTGTTTCCCGATGCCGGGCGAGAAGCCGGTACCGGCGTGGTCATCTCTTCCATCGTCGTCAACGATAACGTCATCGATCTTGTGATGAAGCCCGGCAAAGAAGCCGGCGACCCCGTTTCACTTGAAATCTCTCCCAAAACTTCCTACGCCACTTTCAAAAACCAACTCATCACCGGTGCCGCGGGCACTGCTCAGGAAATCGCCGAGCCGGTCACGACTCCCAATCCCGACGGCACGATCAATGTCACTCTCGCCGGCACGCTTCCTCTCGGCACTGTCCCCATCACCGCCCCGTATGCCGTTCCTTCCCCAACAAAATTCGCCGAAACGGTTCTCCACGAAGCTCTCGTCGCCGCCGGCATTCAGATCAAGACTCACCCCAAATCTGCCCCGCCTGATTTTCTGAGCTATGCTCGCCTTTACATTCCCGCCAACCAAGTTGCCGAGCACACCTCCCTTCCCCTCGCGGAGGAAATCAAAGTCACTCTCAAGGTCAGCCAGAATCTTCACGCGGGTATGGGTCCCTATCTTCTTGGAGCGCTCGTTGCTAAAGACCAGCAGGATCCCGTTCGCGCCGGCTTCAAAGTCGAGCGCGCCTTCCTCCAAGGCGCCCAGCTCGATCTTTCGGGTGCCTCGCAAGGTGACGGCGAAGGCGGCAGCTGGGCCGATCTCTTCAGCCCCAATTTCATGGTCCACTACCTCATCTATTGGACTACGCGCCCTGACTATCCGGTTTTCTTAAAAGCCTTTCCCATTCTCGGCAAGGACGGCACGCTCGCAAAAATCCAAACAACTTCCCCTGCCGCAGGCCATGTCTTTGCAAAAACCGGCACCTTCGGCTCGGAGGACAAGCTCAACGGCAAGCTCATGCTGAACGGCAAAGGCCTCGCCGGCTACGTCGTTACCGCGAGCGGCCAAAAGTTGGCCTTCGCGGTCTATGTCAATCACGTATCCTTGGCGCCTGATCCCCAGGCCGCACAGCAAGTTGCCGGGCAAGCCCTTGGCGAAATCGCTGCCGCGGCCTACGACGCCCCGCTCGATTCTCCCTCCACCGGAAGGAAATCACGCGAAGACCTCACCGCGCCAACTGCTCCGCGCCAATAGCTTGGCGGAATATCAGACAGTGGAAAAGAATTGGTTTGGGAAGGAAGGGGTCGTAGTCGGCGTGATAACCACAACCCCTGGCTATTTGCTCTGAAGTTCTCTGAAAAGCCATCCAGCCAGATAGTCTAATTGCCAAATTCTTGTCTCGTCAGCCCAGCGATCTTTGTCCCAGTTCCGCCACGCGCCTTTCATAAGTCATTTCAACCCAGCCGTGCTTCCCCTGGTAGCGAAAAACAATCCTGTGCCCTGGCTCGATCCTCGCCCGCGATTTCACCAGCGAATCCGACAGCTCCACCCATTCACCATTCACCAGGTAGCTGCCCTCCCAGCCCCGCAGTTCGAATCGTCCATCGTTCTTCAATATCAGGGGCGCTGCCTTGCACGGCACGACCTTTCCGTGCACCTTCGCCTCCGAGCATTGGTAGCGCCCGGAAACATCCACGGTCTGCGCCGGGCTATTCGGCGTCATGACGAAAGTTAGTGCAGCAAGCGGAAGGAATCGAAGGCAATGCAGGCCCACTAGAGCATGTCCCATTTGCATCTCCGGTAAGGGTCGCGTCGCCGCGGAGCTTCGACCCTGGCCGTTGGGACAGGTGCAACTTAGCAGCCAAGCCGCCCTGCACTAAGCCCTTCTATTACAACTATTTACGGACACCTGCACCAGCAGACAGCTCCGCCATAGGAAGATTCGTTCCCGTTTGACACAGTCAATGGAAGTCCTTTGCAGAGTCGCTCCAGGGTTCTCAGGCGCCCTAATACCCTTGCGTTCTTACTCGAATGGTAATTCCGCGGCTGCTTGCCCGTCCTTGCGCGGGTCAGAGGCCCCGTAATTGACGCCCGTCGCGAAGTCCCGCAGTACCGCTTGTCCTCCGCCGACGCGACTCGAGAACGTCCCGAGCACTTCAATCTTGTGCCCCTTGGCGACCAGCTCGTTGCGCGCGTTCCCCGAAAATCGATTTTCCATCATCACGTCGCACCCGCTGAATGTATATTTCGTAAACCGGGGCGCCTCCATCGCCGCCTGAATGTTCATTTTGAAGTCCGCGATGTTCGCGATAAATTGCGCGTGCGCCTGCGACTGATTCCACCCGCCCATGATCCCAAATGCCATCCGCACGTCGCCCTTCTGGGCAAATCCTGGAATGATCGTGTGCCTCGGTCGCTTGCGTCCCGCAAGTGCATTCGGCGACGCCGGGTCCAGCGAAAACAGCCCCCCCCGATTATGCAAGACGAACCCTGTTCCCAGCGCCACGATTCCCGACCCAAACGCCGAATAGTTGCTTTGAATCAGCGACACCATGTTTCCTTCGCGATCCACCACGCTCAGATACGTGGTGTCGTTGCCAGTCGGCAGTTCTCCCGCCGGCGCCTCGCAGTTGGCATGGTCCTCGCTGATCAGCTTCGCGCGCTGCGCCGCCCACTCTTTGGAAAGCAGCCTTGCCACCGGCAGCTTCTGCCCCCGAGGGTCGCCGATATACTTCGCCAAGTCCGTGTACGCAAGTTTCTTGGCCTCGATCATGGCGTGCAATGTCTTCGCTGAACCAAATCCCGTCTGTCCCAGTGGAAACGTCTCCATGATGTTCAGCATTTCGAGCGCGGCTAACCCCTGCCCGTTCGGCGGCATCTCGTAAACCGTCCAGTCGCGATATGTCGTCGATATCGGCTCCACCCATTCACTCGAATACTCCGCCAGGTCTTGAGGAGTCATGGTGCCGTTATGACGCTTCATCGCCTCGATGATCTTTTTCGAAATCTCGCCTTTGTAAAACGCATCTCGTCCGTGCTGGGCGATCTGCTCGAGCGACGCCGCCAAGTCTGCGTTTCGAAACACTTCGCCTACGCGCGGTGCGCGGTCACTGGGCAAAAAAACCTTTCCCGCCTCTTCATCGCCCCGTAACAAATCCACCTCCGCCGCCCAATATGCCGCTGTCCATTCTGGAATTGGAAAACCGTCCCGTGCCGTTCGAATCGCCGCCGCCAGATCTTCCCCCAGTTTCTTCCGTCCAAACTTCTCCGCCAGTTTGTGCCAGCCATCCACTACCCCCGGCACGGTGATCGAATTGACGCCCTTTTGCGGCATGTCGCGCAGCCCCAGCTTTTGTAGGTACTCGATCGTCAGGCCCTTCGGCGCCCATCCGCTCGCATTCAGCCCGTACAGCTTGCTGGCCTTGGCATCGTAAACGATCACGAATAGGTCTCCTCCGATTCCGTTCATCATCGGCTCGACCACGCCCATCATCGCGTTCGTTGCAATCGCCGCGTCGACAGCATTTCCGCCGCGCTCCAAGATGCGCACACCTGCTTGCGCCGCCAGCGGGGATTCCGCCGCTACAATTCCGTTCCTTGAAACTACCATCGACCGCGTCTGCGAGCGGTCCTGCCCATCTGCGTCTGCCGTCAGCATCAGCGTCACCACCGCCATCGAAATATAGAGAAAAGCGCGCCGTCCCGTGAGAATTCGCATCGTCTCGGTCCGCTCCTTCGACGAATCGCTCGAGCCGAACATCCGCCCAAAATCTACCGTTTTGCCCCGCCACTCTATCCCGGGCCCCGCACCTTCGCAAGCCGCCTCCTTCCCTCTTGAGTTTTGGCACTGGCGACGGCTGGCGACAGCAACTGGCTTCAGGGCTACTCTTCCATTTACCCCCACATCCGCCTGTCAGAAACTTTGGAATTTCTCTCCAGAACCCCTAGAATCATGCAGGGCGAAGTATCGTCGTCCAATCCCCATTTTCCGGGCGGTATTCCTATTCGCCTTGCGGAGACAGAGTGCCCGAAGAACAGACAGCTGCGTCGCTCACCTCTCAGAGTGGCGCTTCGCAAGCGCAAAAGAACGCGCAAATCGACGCGCTGCTGGCCGGGCGTCACTCCGATCCTTTCGCTCTTCTCGGGCCTCACCCCGTTTGGGCGCCCACCGGGCATGGCTGGGTCATTCGTTTTTTTCACCCGCACGCCTTCGAAGCCAGCGTGATTCTCCAGGGCTCCGCGCAGGAAATCCCCGCAACCAAGCTTCGCCCCGAGGGTTTTTTCGAAGCCGTCCTGCCCGACTCGAATCAATCCGCTCCTGATCCCGCTTCCTACCGCATTCGTTACCGTACCGATTACGGCGAATCCTTTGAAACTTTCGATGCCTATGCCTTCCCCTATCTCCTCAGTGAATTCGACCTCCATCTCATGGGCGAGGGTCGCCACTACGACACTTACGAAAAACTCGGCGCGCACCTCAAATCCCTCGAAGGCGTCCGTGGCGTCCACTTCGCGGTCTGGGCGCCGAGCGCCCGCCGCGTAAGCGTTGTCGGCGATTTCAACCACTGGGATGGCCGTGTCAACCCCATGCGCGCTCGCGGATCTGCGGGAATCTGGGAGCTCTTCGTGCCGGAACTCGACGAAGGCGCAATCTACAAGTATGAAATCATCGGCGCTGACGGCGCCATACTGCCCCTCAAAGCGGACCCCTACGGCTTTCGCTCCGAACTGCGTCCCCGCACTGGCTCGGTCGTTGCCAACCTCTACACCTACCAGTGGCAGGATGCCGCGTGGATGAAGCAGCGCGCCGAGAAAAACTGGTTCGAATCTCCTATCTCTGTCTACGAAGTCCATCTTGGCTCCTGGCGCCGCGTCCCAGACGACCACGACCGCTGGCTCACTTACCGCGAGCTTGGCGACCAACTCATCCCCTACGTCAAAGAACTCGGGTACACCCACATCGAGCTCCTTCCCGGCATGGAGCACCCCTACGATGGCTCCTGGGGCTACCAGACCCTTGGCTACTTCGCCGCCACCAGCCGCTACGGCTCGCCCACCGAATTGATGGAATTCATCGACCGTTGTCACCGTGCCGGCATCGGCGTTTTCCTGGATTGGACTCCCGCCCACTTCCCCCGCGACGCCCACGGCCTCGCCCAATTCGATGGCACCCATCTCTACGAGCACGCCGATCCCCGGCAGGGCTCTCATCCCGACTGGGGGACGCTCGTCTACAACTATGGCCGCAATGAAGTTCAGAACTATCTCATCTCCAATGCTCTCTTCTGGCTCGACAAATACCACATCGACGGCCTCCGCGTGGACGCCGTCGCCTCCATGCTCTATCTCGATTATTCGCGCAAAGCGGGTGAGTGGATCCCCAACGAATTTGGCGGCCGCGAAAACCTCCACGCCATCGCTTTCCTGAAGCGCATGAACGAAGTAGCCCAATCCCGCTTTCCAGGTGTCCTCACCATTGCCGAAGAATCCACTTCTTGGCCGGGCGTGTCTCGACCCACCCATCTCGGCGGCCTGGGGTTTAGCCTGAAGTGGAACATGGGCTGGATGAACGACACCCTGAAATATTTTTCACACGACCCTGTCCATCGCAAATTCGAACACAACAAGATGACCTTCTCGATGCTGTACGCCTTCAGCGAAAACTTCCAGCTTCCTTTTTCCCACGATGAGGTCGTTCACGGCAAAAACTCTCTCCTCCACAAAATGCCCGGGGACATGTGGCAGCAATTCGCCAATCTCCGTTTGCTTTACGCCTATCAATACGCTCACCCCGGCAAAAAGCTCCTCTTCATGGGCCAAGAGTTTGCCCAGCGCAACGAATGGAGCGAAGCTCGTAGCCTAGACTGGCATCTTCTCCAACACGAGTCTCATCGCGGCATCCAAAAGCTGGTCGCCGATCTAAACCGGCTCCTTGCTTCCCAGCCCGCTCTTCATCAGGTCGATTTTGACTGGCATGGTTTTGAATGGCTCGACGCCAACGATGCGGACAACAGCGTCTTCTCTTTCGCGCGTCGCGGCAAGAAGCCGGAGGATCTCCTCATCGTCGTCCTCAACGCCACCCCTGTTGTCCGCCGGGGCTATCGCATCGGTGCGCCCCTTCCCGGCACCTATGAAGAGATTCTCAACACCGATGCGGCCGGATATGGCGGCTCAAATGTCGGAAATTGGGGTTCCACGCGGACAGAAGCCACGCCGCACATGGGCCGGCAGCACTCTCTCTGCCTGACACTGCCGCCTCTAGCCGCCCTTTTTCTTAAGTGGCGGCCGTTCTAAGTCTTGGGTTGATAATTCCTTGGGGGATTTCGCAATTCCTTCGCAAGGGGGGAGGGAAGAAACTCAGCTTCTAATCCGAAAATAGGCACCGTACAGCGTCAACCCCAAGCCCCCGAGGAACAACAGCGGGACGAGATAGGTCGTGACCGCGGAGCTGACGTTGACTGGTACTGTCATGGGGCTGTATCCGCCCGCAAAGTAATAGATTACCCCGGCGAGCAGCATGTACAAGAGTCCACGCCGCATCTCCCGCCGCCCGTCCGGCCCCCCGCGGCGCACCGTCGACATCTGTGGAATCGCCTCGCGGCAAAACGGGCACTGCCTAGCCTGCACGGAAATGGACTTCCCGCAGAACACGCACTGCCTTCGATCCGCAAGTTGATGCTGGAGGGAACTAGCCATATCGGATTGGACCACCCTCCCCTTAAGACTAGGTTTGCCCCTTCTAAGCGTCAAGCTCCCCGCTGACAGAGAGTAAATAGCAGCCCACCCTTGTCTGCTTCCGAGGCGTTTTCGCCTTACTCATTTCCCTCACCGGCCTGCCACTGCCCCGCTAGTCACACCCTCTTTGGCGGAAATTTCTCGTTCTCCGAGGAAACATTTCCCGCATGTCTGTCGTACCTATCCCCAAGCGCTACAAGGAGGCGTTCCGCCATGTCTCACAGCTCACGGGTCTTCCAAGCAAAATCATCCATTCTGCCCATCGCGCTCTTTCTCACACCCCTTACAGGGTTCGCCCAATCGGGCCAAGCCACAGCCGCAAAAATTTCCTCCGCCCAGGAGGCTTCCTCCCCCAGGCAGGATCGTTGGCTTCACGTCCGCGTCGACAACACGAATTCCAAGGGTGAAACCGTCCGCGTCAACGTACCCCTCGAATTGGCCGAAAGTGTCCTTCCCGCCATCAATCGCGACCGCCTCCACAACGGCAAAATAAGAATCACCCGCGCCGATTGCGACGGCGTCGACCTTCGCGCCCTCCTCGTCGCGGTTCGCTCCGCCAAGGACGGCGAATTCGTCACCGTCCAGAACAATGAGTCAGACGTCCGCGTCGCCAAACAGGACGGCCATTTTCTCATTCACGTCCTCGACAAGCACAAACCCAACAAGTCTCAAGTCGAAGTCAAGATTCCCACGAATGTTGTCGAAGCCATGTTCTCCGCCGGAAAGGACGAGCTTGATCTGGTCGCCGGTCTGCATGCCCTGTCGTCTCAAGGCGATACCGAACTCGTCTCCGTAAAGAGTGAAGACAGCGCAGTTCGCATCTGGCTCGATTCGAAGAACGCCACGAACTAGGGCGAGGTAATCCTGCAAGGGAAAAATCGCGTCGCGCCCTGCGCGAGGAAGGAGAGCCAACACGCTCTTCGCGAAAATTGCTCTCGGTCTTGCGGGCACTGTGGCTGTCGCAGGCGTTTACACCTTCCATGAAGGTGTCTTCCGCGTCGATGTCAACGAAGACCGCCCCAATGGCTCCCACGTCCACTTCTGGCTTCCCGCGGCCGTGATTCCTAACGCCATGCGCTTGGTGCCCAAAGAGCAGTTGGAACGGAGCGTCAGGCAGGCCGCACCCTGGGTCCCGCTTGTGCGCTCCGTGACAAAAGAACTTGCAAAGTATCCCGACATCGATCTTGTCGAAGTTCGCGACGCCACCCAGCACGTGCAAATCCGCACTCACAACAGCAAGCTCCAGATCGATGTCGACGCGCCCGGAGAGCAGGTCCACGTTCGCTGCCCGCTCTCAACCCTCGACGAAGTCTTCAGCCAGCTCGAAACCTATTCTCCCCCGGCCTAACGGCTCGCAACTCGATTGGAGCCAGCCTCGGGCGATTCCGCGCTACTCCGTTCCAACTTCTTTACCTGGTACAAAATACACCTCTTCAAACATCGTTCCCTTCTTCCAGCCCGCGCGCGTGAGAATTCCCTGCCCGTTCTCGCACATGCTCGGATGCCCGCAGAGGTACCCCGTCGTCGCCTCCGGCTGCAAGCCCCATGTCTCCACGTATTTCCGGATTAAGTCGTCCACGCGCCCGGTCTCGCCCTTCCACGCCTCGTCTTCCCAGGGCCGGCTGATCGTCGCCACGTACTTAAACCACGGCACCTCTGCGGCGATCTTCTCCAATTCTTCTCTGTACCCGAATTCCCACGATCTGCTCCCTCCCTGCAAGCAATACAATTTATGCTCCCCAGGCATCGGACTGTTCCCTGCCTTCCAATCCTTGTAAAGCGTCCGCACATAGCTCACAAACGGCGCAATCCCCGTGACCGTTGCCAGCAGCAGGTGTTGCGTCCGCCCGCTCCGCAAATCCAGTGTAAAGCGTCCCTTGGCGATCTTCCGGCAAAGCATCGTGTCGCCCTTTTGCAGCTTGTACAGATGCGGCGTCAGCGCGCCCGGCGGCACCAGCTCGACGAAAAACTCCAGACTCTCCTCATAGGGTGACGAAACAATCGAGTACGCTCTCTCGATTCGCTTTTCCTCATGCTCTACCCCCAGCGTCGCGTACTGACCCGCCTTGAACTGGAATGGCCCTCCGGGATCCACTCGAATCACCCACAAATCCTCCGAAAGATCCTTCCGCTCAAGGATTCGTGCCTGGTAATGCTTGTCCTGGGGCAGCGGCATTCGCTTTTCTCCTTTGATTTCCGCTCTCATTTCACCACAAAAACGCCGCGGGCGGAGCAGTTCTTGCCCCGCCCGGGAATTTCTTTTCCGCTTTCCCTGTCACGCTGGAAAAATCTTACTCGTACGCCAGCGCCACGACCGGGTCGTAACTTGCCGCCCGCAAGGCCGGATACATCGCCCCAATCGCAGCTCCTCCCAGCGCCAGCAGTATCGCTGAAAAAATCCACCCCGGTGTTATCAGGATCAACAAGCCCGGGTTCGTTTGCCTCAGAATCGCCTGCGTCAGAAAAGTGAGCACTATCCCCAGGACGCTTCCCATCATCGTGAGTATCAGCGTTTCTCCCAGCAGCATGCGCATTACGTCCAGTCTCGAAAAACCCAGCGCCTTCAGTATTCCGATCTCGCGCGTCCTCTCCATCACCATCGTATGCATATTCAGCAGCACCACCAGGAAACTGATCACTATGCCCAATCCCACCATCGTCCGCGTAAACGGTTTTAGTTGCGGGAGATTTGAGGAGCTCATCAGCGTCACGTATTCGGACATGGACCTCACGCTGTCCTGTGGCGTCAGCTTTCGTATCTCCGCCCGCGTACCTTCGGTGTCTCCCTTGCTCCTCACGTAAAACATCGAGACCCTTTTTTCCACTCCGGCGATCTCCTGCGCCGTCTTCAGCGGAATAAAAAATCTTGCGCCCTTCCCGTGCGCGACGACCCCGCACACCCTGAATGGATGATTCAGCAGCGTGATTGAGTCTCCTACCTTTAAGCGCTGCGTCTGCGCGATTATGTCGTCGGCAATGGCTTCATCCGGTGATTCGAAGGGCCGCCCCGCGCGGTACAAGAATCCCCGGCTAAGCGCGTTGAACCGCTTGTAGTCAATCCCGTACACCATGATCAAGTTCTTTGGTTCCGTGAGGATAAGCGTCGGCGCCACCTCATCGACACCCGGAAGCTCGCCGATTTTTTCGCCCAGTGATTCCTGCATCACCGCGCTCGAAAATGCAAAGAAAATCGATGAGTTCGGCGGCTGCACTAGGATATCTGCCCCTACTCCTTCCACGCGCTTTCCCCATTCGGAAATCACTCCCGACGTAAGTCCCACAATCAACAGAACTAAAATGACTTGGATGGCGATCGCTGCAACGCTCAGGAGACTCCGCACCGGCCGCGCAACAATGCTGCCCCAGAACATTTGCGCCAGGGAAAACGGCCCGTCATACTTTTCATTCATCTGGAATTCCGATACGCAACTCTATCATTCGTGTTCATTAGGGGTCAAAAGCCCGATATGATGCATGGAGGCAAGAAATGTGCCGAACTTCGCGCCGAATATTTCGCTTCGATTAAGTTTTCAACACATGTGTTGAAAAGCTTGTGGAAAAGCGCCTCGCTTCGCCAGCTAACTTCACTTCCTTCAACGCCCTGCTGCGGTTTGCACCAATTCAGTGCATCTTTTCTTGTCTCTTCGCGCTTCCAGGTAAACAAGCGCGCCCCTGGCTCGCAACTCTTCGGAAACAAAAACACTTGAAGAAGAATCCTCGAAATCGCAAGAAGTTTTGTGAGATTCAATCGGGAAGCGTTCGCTTTGCATTCAGCAGCTTGAAGTCTTACTTTCAACTTTCAATCTTTGACTTTTACCTCTCCTCAATACCACTTCGCCGGCTTCTCCAGCCGCACTTTAATCGTCTGCTTCGGGTCCGTGATGTCGTACCATCTCCCGTACGTCTTCCATCCCTCCGCGATCACTTGTACCAGCGCCCGCCCGAGCGGCGCGTTGGGCACGTGCGCCACTCCGTCGCGATTGGTTTTCACGTTCAGTTCCACTTTCTTGTCTTTCTTCAGCAAACGCTCTTCGATGTACTTCACATAGACGCTCGCGTTCTCCACCGGCGTCTCTTTGTCTCCGCCTGTCACCTCGATCGTCAACCGCGCGGGGGTCTCCGCCCGTGAGGGCGCGGCCTTCGGTTCAGGTGTTTTGGAGTTCTGCTCCGGCACGCGCGGCGCCAAGCACCCAAGCGCCGCCGCCAGGACACAGCACGTCATCAATCGCCGGAGACTCATCGTCTTATGGACTACATCCTCCACGGAAAACCAGGGATAGGTCAAGCCCCTTCCTTCACTTCTGAGATGCGACGCCCGTCCACGGCGCTGCTCACCGCCGTTCCTCGGGAGCACGGCTGCCTGCCGCGCACATCGCCATATTCGCAGCAGTGCATTTGACGCGCTCGTCTTGCTGCTGTAACTTCTTCAAGCATCTGCCCGGCTGTCAGCCGGGGCCGCGTCCGAAGTCATAGGGCACAAAGATCCCGTCAATTCCAGTTTAGAATGGAACCTGGCAGATGTCCTGCGTCCCCGCGCGGTCTGCGCCGCTCAATACGAGGAGATCATCATGGGTTTTGCCACCAACGCCATTCACGTCGGCCAGGAGCCCGATCCCGCCACCGGCGCGATTGTAGCCCCCATCTATCAGACTTCCACCTACGTAAACGAAGAGCTTGGGAAAAACAAAGGCTATGACTACGCGCGCACCAATCATCCCAATCGCAAAGCTCTCGAACGCACACTCGCCAAGCTGGAAGGGGGCCAAAGCGCATACGTCTTCACGTCGGGCATGGCCGCCATCGATGCCGTGTTCCGTTTGTTTCGTCCCGGCGATCACGTCGTGCTCTCCGAAGCCGTCTATGGCGGTGTCTTTCGGCTTTCCACCCAGCTCCTTGTTCACTTCGGCCTCGAATTCAGCTTTGTCGATACCTCCAACTCCGCCGCCGTCTTCAGCGCCATGCGCTCCAACACTAAATTGCTTTACGTCGAAACGCCCACGAATCCGACTCTCCGCGTGACCGATATTGCTGCCATGGCCAAGCTCGCCAACGAGCGCAACATCATGCTTGCCGTGGACAATACTTTCCTGAGCCCCTATCTTCAACGCCCCATCGAGCTCGGCGCGCACATCGTTGTCCATTCCATGACCAAATACCTGAATGGCCACAGCGATTCCACCGGCGGCGCCGTCGTTCTCACACGGCCCGAGGACGCCGAGAAAATCTATTTCATTCAGCGTTCAGCAGGCGCCGGCCTCGCACCCATGGATTGCTTCCTCATTTCGCGCGGCATCAAGACCCTTGCCATTCGCATGCTCCAGCACAACGCCAACGGCATCGCCGTGGCGCGCCACCTCGATACTCACCCCAAGGTGCGCAAGGTTCACTATCCCGGTCTCCCCACCCATCCGCAGCATGATGTCGCGCGCCGCCAGCAAAAAGGTCCCGGCGCCATGCTTTCCTTCGACGTTGGTTCGCTCGATGCTGCCCGCCGCTTCCTCAACCAGGTCAAGCTCTGCGCGCTTGCAGAAAGCCTCGGCGGAGTCGAAACGCTCATCTCTCTGCCTTCCATGATGACCCACGCCTCCATGCCCAAAGAAGTCCAGGAGCGCATCGGCATCACCGAGGGCCTCATTCGCCTCTCCATCGGCATTGAAGACGTCGAGGACATCACTGCCGACCTCGACCAGGCCCTCCTCTACGTGTAGCTGCTTGCCCGCGTGCTTTGGTAGCACAGGCTTCAGCCTGTGCTCCGCTCTTTCTTCGGCCACCTGCGCTCCGCGATTCACGGCTTCTTGCGCCCAACACTGTCCTGCACCCAGGACAGATAATTCTCCGAGCCCTCGCTAATCCGAAATGCAATAAACTCCGGCACATCGTAGCTGTGCAATCGCTTCACTTCCGTCTCCAATTCCGCAAGCCGCTTCGCGGAGGTCTTTAGAATCAGCAGCACTTCGCGCGCCTTCTCCACTTTTCGTTGCCAGCGATAAATAGATTCGACCGGCGCCGCGAGAATGTTTCCGCAGGCAGCCAGCCGTTTTTCCACTGCGCTCCGCGCAATCCGCCGAGCCTCCCCCCCACTTCCGCACGTCACCAGCACGACCCGCACCTGCCTGGTTGCTTTCATCCCCCGCTCCTTGAACAACAAATCTCGCTTTTTCTTGTTTGCCTTCCACTTTCCACTTTAAACTTTCAACTTTCCACTTTCTCCGGGCTAGAATACCGCCCCATGAGCTCTTCCCCCATCAAGTTCGGCACTTCCGGCTGGCGCGGCCTGATCGCCGATGATTTTACGTTTGCGGCCGTGCGCCTCGCCGTCAATGCCATCGCTGAACACGTAAAAAGCAAAGCGAAGCATCCCGCGATTCTCGTCGCCTACGACACGCGATTCTATTCGGAAGAGTTCTCGCAGCTCGCCGTCGAGATTCTCAAGCAGCACAAGATTCGCACCCTGCTCTGCGAAACGTTTACCCCCACTCCCGCCGTCGCTTTCGAAATCATGCGCCGCAAGCTCGATGGCGCCATCAATTTCACCGCCAGCCACAACCCCGCGCAATACCACGGCTTGAAATTCTCCTCCGCTGACGCAGGCCCCGCGCTGCCCGAAGTCACAAGAGACATCGAAGCCCGCGTCGCAAAAATGATCGCGAAAGATGGGCGGTTTCCGATGCCTCCCGCTCCGCATTCGCAGGACAAGAACTCTTCGGGAGAAATAGTCAATCTCCGCGAGAATTATCTGAAGCGTCTTGATCAGCTCGTCCGATTCGAAACGCTCCGCAATGGCAAACCAAGATTCGTCGTCGATGCCCTGCACGGCTGCGGCGCCGGGTACCTCGATCGCGCCCTCGCCGACCACGGCGTCTCCGTGCAGGCGATTCGAACGGATCGCGATTGCCTCTTCGACGGTACAGGTCCCGACGTCAGCGAAGAAAACCTTGCGCCCCTTCGAACGGCCGTGCTCGATTCGACCGCCACCGCCGGCCTGGCCACCGATGGCGACGCCGACCGCTTCGGCATCATCGACCGTGATGGCGCCTGGATCCAACCGAACCACATTCTCGCGCTCGTCTACGACTACCTCGTCGAGACCCGCGGATGGAACATGCCCGCGGCGCGCAGCGT
>WNFO01001792.1_pt1 | contig 24222 bp, 17 predicted proteins | sample 5400251 | NCBI WGS metagenome assembly WNFO01 (sample SAMN13153354, study PRJNA577476) | soil metagenome | isolation source: 100 cm saprolite under Madrone tree | place: USA:California | collected 2016-06-14
CGGCTGCTGCGCACCGTTCGCGTGCCCATCCACCTGCACATGCACGACACCAGCGGTAACGGGATCGCGGCGCTGATCTCGGCCATCGAGTGCGGCGTCCACATCGTCGACGTCGCGCTGGCGTCGATGTCCGGGCTCACCAGCCAGCCCTCCTGGAACTCGCTGGTGGCGGCGCTGCGCGAGCACCGGCGCGACACGCGCCTGGCCAACAAGGACGTGCAGCCGCTCGTCGACTATTGGGAGGACGTCCGCGAGATCTACGCGCCCTTCGAGGCGGGTTTGAAGAGCTCCACGACCGAGGTCTATTTCCACGAGATTCCCGGCGGCCAATACTCGAATCTCCGGCCCCAGGTCGCCGAGATGGGGCTGCTCAACCGCTGGAACGACGTGAAGACCGCGTTCGCCGCCGTCAACCAGCTCGTCGGCGACATCCCCAAGGTGACGCCGTCGAGCAAGATGGTCGGTGACTTCGCCGTCTTCCTGGTGAAGAACGGCCTCCTCGAGGTGCGCGAAACGTTCGACGAGACCGTCGCTGCCACCCGCGCGAAGTTGCTGGCACAGGCGCAGTCGCTCGACTTCCCCTCCAGCGTCACCGGTTATTTCCAAGGGCATCTCGGCCAGCCGCCCGGCGGGTTCCCCGAGGACCTTCGCGCCGCGATCTTGAAGGGCCAGCCGGTCTTGAAGGGCCGGCCCAGCGACGGGCTTCCGGCCGTGGATCTCGAGAAGCTGGCCTCCGAGCTGTCGAAGAAGCACGGGAGGCGGATCGCGCGCCACGAGGCGATCAGCGCTGCCCTCTACCCGCGCGTGCTCGACGATTATTGGGTCCACTTGAGTCGATACGAGGACGTGTCCATCCTCGACAGCCCCACCTATTTCTATGGCCTGGATCCGGGACAGGAAGTCTGGGTCGATCTCGAGCCGGGCAAGACGCTGGTCATCTCGCTCTCCGCGGTCGGCGACGCCAACGAGGACGGATGGCGGACGGTGTACTTCGAGGTCAATGGCCACGGCCGGCAGGTCGCCGTGCGCGACCGGTCGCGCGCGTCCGCGACGGCGGAGAGGCGCAAGGCCGACAAGGGGGACGCGAATCAGATCGGCGCCATCATGCCCGGGCTGGTGATCGCCCTGCACGCCAAGGTGGGGCAGAAGGTGGAGGCCGGGACGCCGTTGATGACGCTCGAAGCGATGAAGATGGAGACGGTGGTGAGGGCGGGAAAGGCAGGGACGGTGAAGGAGGTGGTGCCGGGGTTGAGGGCGACGGTGCAGGCCGGCGATTTATTGGCGCTGCTGGAGTAGGCGCAGGGAATCTTTCGGCGGCTCGCTTCATCATCAGTGGGCAAGTCGCAATCCAGCCCGGAGCGGCGCACGATCGGCTCCCAGCCGACGAGATCGAAGGAGTGAAGATGTCCCTGCTCAGACTTGCCATCGCGCTCATGATCGCCGCTTGCGCTTCCACCCAGCGTCCGCAGCCGGCAGCGATTCCGGAAAATCTTCGAGTGCCGGATGGCCAGACGCTGCTCCTCCGCGCGGCCGCGCGCGGCGCCCAGATCTACACCTGCAAGGTCAGCACGGCGGAGCCGGCGGCATTCGAGTGGGTCCTCAAGGCGCCCGACGCGGAGTTGTTCGATCAGAGCGGCGCCCGGATCGGCCGACACTACGCCGGCCCCACTTGGGAGAGCGCCGACGGTAGTCGCGTCGTCGGCGAGGTGATGCAGCGCTCGGCGGTGCAGGGCGCAATACCGTGGCTGCTGCTGCGCGCGAAGTCGAACGAGGGCGCCGGGGCATTTGCGGGCGTGACGTACATCCAGCGTGTCGATACCGTCGGCGGCGTCGCGCCGCCCGCGGGCTGCGACCCGGCAAATGCAGGCGCCGAAACGCGCGTGGATTATTCGGCCAACTACGATTTCTACGGGGCGCGCTGACGTCGCACCGCTGCATTCCCAGTGGACCGTCAACGCCTACCAGAACGTGAAATGCGACGGCTTCAGCGTCTACCAGCAGTGATCGCGGGCGGCTGGCGCGGGGGCCCTCGCGCCAGCCGCCGCAGCTCACATCCTGAACGCCGTCCTCCGCTCTGCTAGGCTCCATGTACGGCAGCGCCGCAGGCGACAGTTTTGTCGCCCGGGGGCCGCGAAGTCATGAGTGGAGATTGCTGGCGTGAACGACTTGTCTAGAGCTCGCGATTCCCGGCGACCGGCCCCAATCGATCACGAGGTGCAGTACCGGACCATCCACGGCTATCGGCGGGCATTCATCCACGCCGGTCAGGGTCCCACGTTGCTGCTCATCCACGGCATCGGCGACTGCTCGGACACGTGGCGTGAGCTGATCCCGCAGCTCGCCCACGACCACACGGTCGTCGCGCCCGACCTGCTCGGCCACGGCCGGTCGGACAAGCCGCGCGCGGATTATTCGGTGGCCGCCTACGCCAACGCCATGCGCGATCTCTTGAGCGTGATCGGCGTGGACCGCGCCACCGTGATCGGGCACTCGTTCGGCGGGGGCGTGGCGATGCAGTTCGCCTATCAGTATCCCGAGCGCTGTGAACGCCTGGTGCTCGTCAGCACCGGCGGCGTGAACGCCGAGATCCATCCCATCTTGCGTCTGGCATCGGCCCCCAACGCCGACCTGATCCTTCCTCTGCTGCAATTCCCGGGCGCACGGGTGGCCGGTCGCTGCATGTTCAAGCTGCTTGACTTGCTGGGAACCGACACCGGGCTCGACGCCGATCATCTGCTGGCCATCTTCGACGCTCTGCCGGACGCGCGGACCCGCCGCGCCTTCCTGCGAGCGCTGCGCTCGGCCGTCGACTGGCGCGGACAAGCCATCACCATGCTCGATCGCTGCTACCTGGCACGCTTCATTCCCACGTTGCTCGTGTGGGGCGCGCGCGATGCGGTGATCCCTTCCCGTCAGGCGCGCATCGCCCACCTCGCCATGCCAGGCAGCCGGCTCGAGGTGTTCGAGAGCGCCGGCCACTTCCCCCACCTCGCCGATGGCGCCCGCTTCCTCTCCCTCATCCGCGATTTCCTCGCCACCACCGCGCCGGCGCGCTACGGGCCGGAGGAATGGCGGGACGCCCTCCGCCGCGGTGGGCCGGAGACCCAGCCGTGATTCATCGCCGCTAAGGCGCCGCCTGGAATGACACGGCGATGGCAAACCACCCCGAAGTCGGGGGATGGCTGGTCTGTTGCCAGCCGAACGACAGCGGGCTGGTATCGGGGTTGTAGATGTGGGCAGTGCCATCGCCCATGTCCAAAATCGAGCCGTCGGTCTGTCCCGTGTAGAAGACGTGGTCCGCGACATAGCCAGTGCCAATCATGCTCGTCGGCGGTCCGGTGTAGTGGTTGAGCAAGCCGATGACGAGGCCGTTGGCCGTGGTTGGCGTAATGACGGGCGCGCCGGTGATGTCGTCGCCAGCACTGGCCTGCGCTCCGGTGGCTTCGGCGAATTTGTCGAAAGGTGCTATCGCGGCGCCGGTGATGTCCCAGACGATGACGACGATTCCGGTGCCGTTATCGACGTTGAAGGAGATCGTCAGGTCGCTCCCCGGGGTCGCATTGACCGCGTACCAGACCTGTGGGCTTTCCAGACTCTCCCCTGCCAGCTTCGTCCATGTGTTGCCCTTGCTGTCGGTGACGTTGGTGATCGCGTCCTGGCCCGTGTTCACGGGCGCGGTGAGCGCAAGCAGATTCCCGGACGATGGCAGGTTCACGGTGGACGAGCCCGGCCATGGGTGAAACGTGTGCTGCATGTTCTGGACGCGGATCCCGCGGGCTGCGGGGGCCGTCCCGGCAGCCGCCGCCTTGAAGGCGATGGCGATGGTGTTGAAGTGGTCGGCTCCTGACTCCTGGGCCACCGTGAGCGTCGGATTGATGGCCGCCGCGGTGGTCTGGACTTTGTACTGGGAGATCGAAGCGAGTTGTCGGTTCGCCGATGCGAGCGTGAAATCCGTGCCGGCGGTGATGCCGCTGGCGAGGCTCGTCAGGTTGCCGAGCGCACCCGTTCCCGGGACGGCGATCGCGTGCTGGTAGATGAGGTTCCCGCCGTTCGCATCGTTGTTCCCTGGAGTGAAGCTGCCGGCAGAGATGGGGCTGGCGACGTCAAACGCGGCGCTGCTCCCGTTTGCAGCCGCGACGGTCGCGATGTTGTACCACTCCGACACCGTGGCATGGACGTTGAAGATCGAGGCATCGAAGTGGATCGTGATCTGTCGACACGGTGTTGGCAGCGAAGAGCAAATCCGGCGCATTGGTCGTGACGACGGGCAGCGTGCTGCTGGTCGCGGTGCTGCCCGTCGCCGAGGCGGTGGCGTCCACCGGGCTGAGCGAGTCCATCCCGCTGTACTCGAGGATCCGGATGTCGGGATACAACGCGGCTGCGGTAAAGGAGACGTTGACGATATTGGCGCCAGCCGCCGCCGCGACGATGTTCCTCGCGTAATAGATGGCCTGCGTCAGCGCGCCCGCGGCTGCCGTCGGGCCCACCGCCAATTGGTACGCCTTCCCCTGCGTATCGGTCACCGAGGAGACCCGCGCCGTGGTGTCGTTCCAGCCGACGACCACCACGTTCAGGTTCCCGGCCGACTGTGCCGCACTGAACGGCACGTTCACGGTGGCTACCGATGACTGCGGCGTGGCATAGTTCAACTGAACGAAAGTGACGGAGGCCGCTTGCTCGACGGAGCTGAATCGATCCCCGTCCGAGCGGCCACAGCCGCCGGCGGCCAGCAGGACGGTCAGGAGCCCTGAGACACCGGCACTGGGGCCCCGCCGCTCCCGCCCATGGACGGGACGCGCCATCACAGATGAAAAATCAGCCGACATTGCCACCTCACGCGCGCGATGCGTTGCGCTAGCGCGTAACGCGGCTCTTAGATGTACGCACCTCTCCATCCGTAAAGAAGTCCAGAATGAAATCTTGGCGTGCGTGCCGTGGTTGGGGCGATGCCCTCGTGAAAAAATGCACCGATGAGCGCAGAGAAGATCGGCCGGCCTCCTGGGCCGGGGCGGCGCTTCCCAGGACGGACGCGGCAAGAGCGCGAGAGAGGTTCGCATGGCGCAATCCTGACTGCCCCTCAACCGGTCGGCAGGTTCGACCACCAGCCCGAGCCCGTCGTCATCTACCGGTGGCGGCGCATGCGCCGAGGCGACTTTGCGGAGTTGGGGACGGCGGAGGCGAAGGCGGCTATCTGCTCCGCCGTGGCGTCGACGAACGCGCGGTCGCTGCCCGGGTCCAGCGTGTGGTCGAGCACCCCGTCGTTCCAGAGCGAGGCCAGGCCGTGGCCAATGGACCAGATCAACACCGTTCGCGTCATCATCTGCCGCGGAGTGGCCTGCGGCGCCGCTTCCCGGACCTGCTTCGCCAGGACCTCCCGCGTTCGGTCCGCTGCCGCACCCGGTAGTGCGCGGGGTGGGCGCGCGCAAACTCCAGATAGGCGCGGGACAGCGCCGCGAAGCGGCCGCGCAGGTCGGCCGGGGCAACGGGGGCCAGCGCAGCCTCGAGGCGTCCGCGCAGCGCCACGAATCCTTCCTCCGCCACGGCGGCCAGCAACGCGGTCTTGTCCTTGAAGTGGTGGTACGGCGCAGCCGGCGTCACGCCCGCCTGACGCGCGACCTCTCGGAGGGAGAAGGTCCCCAACTCCCCCTCGGCGATCAGTGCGAGCGCGGCGTCCACCAGCGCCCGCCGGAGATCTCCGTGGTGGTACCTGCGCTCTGGGTCTTTGGGTCGCTGTTTCGGGAGGGCCATGGCGTGGGCCTTCCGAAACATAGCACTTCCGGGGCCCGGCGGGCTCAATCTGAACATCGCTTGGTTATAACTTGACACCGCTCAGATCGCTCCCAAACCCGCAGGCGCAGCATCGAGCATTTTCTGACCAGCTCACACAGCATGATAGATCTCACCTGTGTGAGCTTGAAGGACCCAGTGTCGCTGCTCGCGGAGCTGCAACGTCGCCGCGTATTTCGCGCCCTGATCGGCTACGGTATCGCCGCGTTCGCAGTTCTGCAGATCATCGAGCCCGTCATGCACGGGCTGCATTGGTCCGACGCGGTGCTGTCCTACGTCATCGTCGCGCTCGCCGCCGGCTTCCCGGTCGTAGTCGCGCTGGCATGGATCTTCGACGTAAAGGCCGGCCGGATCGAACGGACGGATCCGACCACAGGCCTGAGAGGTACGCGGCTGTCCCTCCTCGTCCTCGGCATCGGAGCTCTGGCCGCCACGCCCGGCCTCATCTACTATTTCGTGCTGCGCCAGAGGCCTGTGGTAACGGCAAGCGTGCCGGCGCCTTCGATCGCCGCGCTGCCGTTCGTGAACCTGAGCCGCGATCCCGACCAGGAATACTTCGCCGACGGTCTCGGCGAAGAGCTTCTGAACCTGCTCGCCAAGGTGCCCGGCCTGCACGTCGCCGGCCGCACCTCTTCCTTCGCCTTCAAGGGCAAGAGCGAGGACTTGCGCAGCATTGGCCAGAAGCTGAACGTCGCCACCATCCTGGAAGGAAGCGTGCAGAAAGCTGGCGATCGGATCCGAATCACGATTCAGCTGATCAACGCCGCGGACGGCTACCACCTCTGGTCGGAAAGCTATGACCGGAGAGTTACCGACGTCTTCGCGGTGCAGGATGAGATCGCGCAGGCGGTTGTCGCGGCGCTGAAAGTCAAGCTCCAGCCACCCACCTCGCGGGAGCGGCGCACCGCCAATATCGACGCGTTCAACGAATACCTTCTCGGCAGGCAGTTCTTTCATCGCAACAACGTGGACGGTTTCCGGCGCGCCAAGGGCGCTTATGCGAAGGCGGTGGAGCTCGATCCAGGCTATGCAGCAGCCTGGGCGGGTCTCGCGCTGGCCACCTTCTGGGTTGCCGACAGCGCAGAATCGCTGTCCGCCATCAAGGCGGATCAGGATCGCGCGGTCGCCGCCGCGGAGAAGGCGATCGCGCTTGCGCCCGACCTGCCCGACGGATACCTGGCCCGGGGTTTCGTGCGCGTCCCCATCCAGTGGGACTTCGAAGGCTCGCGCGCCGACCTCGAGCGCGCGCTGGCGCTCAAGCCCGAGGACCCTGACGCGCTCAATCACTACGCGACCCTCGTCAGCCGCTCGCTGGGACGCTTCCCTGAGGGTATCGCGGCTGCGCGCCGGGCCACCGAGCTGGATCCCCTCAACGCGCGCGTCTGGTTCACTCTCGGGAGTGTGCTCGCCATGAGCGGTCAGCGTGGCTTGGCGCGACAGGCGCTGAACCGGTCGCTCGAGATCAGTCCCGATCAGTCCTTCACTCCCTACGCGCTCGGCATGACGTTCCTGCTCGACGGAGAGCCGGTAGCCGCGAAGGACATCTTCCCGCGATCGAGCAATGAGATCTTCCGGCTCGCCGGCGCCGCTCTCGCCGAGCACGACCTGGGACAACTCTCAGAGTCGCAGCGGGCCCTGGACGAGCTGATCCGCAAGTATGGCCACGGCGCCGCCTATCAGATCGCGGAAGTGTACGCCTGGCGCGGCGAGAGGGACGCAGCCATCGAGTGGCTGGAGCGGGCCCGCGAACAACGCGACGCAGGGCTCACCTTGCTGAAGGTCGACACTCTGCTGCGCAACCTGCACGGCGATCCGCGGTACCTGGCGCTACTCAAGAAGATCGGCCTTCCGGTGGACTGACGCTTTGCAATTGTAGACCGCCGAGCTCCGGTACCCGAAGTGCCGGACCATGCCGGAATGAACCCGTACCGCGACGAGACGAAGACGTAGTTGATGTGGGGCCGGAAGGTCGCCTCGATGACATGATCCATCGTCATGTCGAGAACGATCGAAGGCGATGTCGTCCGGACGCATGACGCACCGGGTCGTGCGATCCGGCGCTGGATGCGGCCTCAAGAGTGCCAAGCCCGGCTGCCCTCTCGTACGACACGGCGACAGCGGCCAGCGCCAGCCATGACGCAACCCTCCAAGCCATCGCGATCCTGCTCGTGAAGAATGGACATCGCTTGCGTGCAGCGCGCCTTTACATGCGCAATTTGCGCACTACCACGGAACATCCCTCGCGCTGGACATTTCATGCAGGAAGATTCAAGGTTCGCCGCACACGGCGGAAGAGCTGCACGGACTTCTCGGCCTGGGGGGGACTGCATGAAGATGCATCGTCTTTTCCTTGCGGCATCTGTATCGCTGTTCATCGCTGGAGGCGCGGCGGCCCAGGAGAGGGTCGTCAAGGGAACGGTGATCGATTCGGTCACCAAGCAGCCCGTGCCCGAAGCAGGCGTCTCGGTACCGGGAACCAACCTCACCGCAATCACCGACCAGGACGGACACTTCACCCTGCCGGCGCCGGTGGCCGGCGAGGTCACCCTCCGCGTCGAGGGCCCGGCCGGCTACGCTTCGACACAGGTCGTGCTCGCCGCCGGGGCGGACGACGCCCGCATCTCCCTCAATCCCACTTCGCTCGCCACCGAGGAGATCGTCGTCATCGGTCGCGCAACGGGAGTGAGGAAGAGCCAGGCCGGCATCTCGGTCGCCAAGGTCAAGAGCGAGGACCTCCTCCCGGTCACTGCCCAGACCGTGGACGAGGCGCTCGAAGCCAAGGTGGTGGGCGCCAACATCCAGAGAAATGACGGCGCTCCCGGCGGCGGGATCCAGGTCAGGCTGCGCGGCGTTTCCACCATCAATGCCGAGTCCCAGCCGCTCTACGTCGTCGACGGGCTGATCGTCAGCAATGTAGAGATCCCTTCCGGACTGAGCTTCATCACGAAATCGACGCAGGGATCGAACCCCAGCCCCAAGCAGGACTCGGTGGTAAACCGAATCGCCGATCTCAACCCGAACGACATCGAGAGCATCGACGTGCTGAAGGGCGCCTCTGCCGCGGCCATCTACGGCTCCAAGGCGTCGAACGGCGTGATCATCATCACCACCAAGCGCGGACAACCGGGGCCACCGCGTTTCGACATCACCCAGCGGGTCGGCGTCTACGTCCTCGCGAAGGAGCTCGGCAAGCGCGTCTTCACCAACCAGGCGGACGTCCAGGATGCGTTCGGCCCGACCGGAGTCGCGCTCTGGCAGCCGGGCGTGATCTACAATCACGACGCTGAGCTCGCTTCCCAGCGCTCGCCGTCCACCGAGACGATCCTGAGCGCGAGCGGGTCCACGGGTGGCACGCAGTACTTCCTCTCTGGCACGCAGAGGACCGACGTGGGGATCATCCCCAACACCGGATACGAGAAGCAGTCCCTCCGGGTCAATCTCGGGCGCGACTTCACCACCGACTGGCGCGTGAACCTGAACTCCAATCTCATCCACTCCACTACGCGGCGCGGCGTCGTCAACAACGACAACAGCAACGCTTCCTATTATGCGGTGCTGCCCTTCACGCCCAACTTCTTCGACCTGAAGGCGGGTCCGAACGGCATCTTCCCTGCCAATCCCTTCATCTCCAATCTCTCCAATCCGTTGCAGACTGCAGCCCTCTCAAAGACCGACGAAGGAGTCTGGCGCTTCATCGTCTCGGGCGACACGAGCTACAGGCTCTTCGGCAATGAGACCCACCAGCTTTCCCTGCTTGCCAATGCGGGAGCCGACCGGTTCCAGCAGGAGGATCAGCTGTTCTTTCCTCCCGCGCTGTATTTCGAGCAGACCGATCCGCTTCCAGGGGCGTCGCTGTTCACCAACGGTACCAACCTGAATCTCAACGGCGGCGTGAACCTGCTCCACAATTACTCTCCCGCCTCCAGCTGGTTCTCCGCCACCACCTCGGCGGGGTTCCAGTACGAATCACGCGAGCTGAACATCGTGCGCGTGGTGGCCAGGAACCTCACTGCCGGCCAGGAGAACGTCGACGCCGGCACGCAGATCCAGACCTCGCAGCGACGCGAGAAAGTGATCGACCGCGGGCTCTATCTCCAGTCCGATCTGCTCGCCCTCGAGCAGCGCCTGGCCCTCAGCGGAGGCCTGCGCGGTGAATTGAGCAGCGCGAACGGAGATCCCCACAAGGTCTATCTCTACCCCAAGGTCTCCGCGGCCTTCCGCTTCTTCGATCCGGCACCGCAGGTCGATCTGGTCAAGGTCCGCGCCGCCTACGGCGAGACCGGTAACCAGCCACTGTACGGCATGCGGTTCACCGAGCTCGCCACCAACGCGAACATCGACGGCAATCCCGCCCTCAACGTCACCGGTGTACTGGGCAACCCGAACATCAAGCCCGAGCGGCAGCACGAGGTCGAAGCCGGCTTTGACCTCACGCTGCTGGGCGCCAGGGCAAACCTCGAGTTCACCGTGTATCAGCGGCAGATCTCGGATCTCATCCTGCTGCGCGCGGTCGCTCCGTCCACGGGATTCACCAACGAGTTCTTCAACGGCGGTGTCCTGAGAAACCGGGGCATCGAGATCGCGCTGGACGCAACGCCATTCGCCTCGAGCCTCGTCAACTGGCAATCCCGCGTGTCCTTCGCCAAGAACGTGAGCAAGATCACCTCGCTGCCGGTACCGGCCTTCATCACCGGCGGCTTTGGCACCTCGCTGGGCGCATTCCGCATCGAGCAGGGCGCGTCGGCCACGCAGATCGTCGGAAATGACGGCCTCAAGCCGGATGGCACCTGCTGCATCGTGCGCCAGATCGGGGACGCGGAGCCGAACTTCCGGATGTCGTTCACCAATCGTGTCTCCTCGCACGGCTTCACGCTCTACGTACTGCTCGATTGGCAAAACGGCAGCAACATCCTCAACCTGACGCGTTTCTTCTACGATCTGGCAAAGAACAGTCCGGATTACACGACTGGAGGCATCGCCCGCCTGAACACCTTTACCACCTCTGCACGCGCGTATCTGGAATCGGCGACGTTCGTCAAACTGCGCGAGGTGAACCTCTCGTATGACTTCCCGCCATCCGCCACGACCCGGCTCTGGAGCGCCATGCGCCGGGTCCGCCTCAGCGTCAGCGCGCGCAACCTCCTCACCTTCACCCCTTACTCGAGCTTCGATCCGGAAGTGAGCAACTTCGGCAACCAGCCCATCTTCCGCAACATCGAGGTCGCTCCTTATCCCGCAAGCCGCAGCTTCTGGACGTCGATCGACGTCGGCTTCCAGTAGGAGGATGGACATGAATCCCAGAACCTTCACCGCGATTCTGCTGAGCGTCGTCCTCCTCGCCGGCTGCGAGTCCGACGTCGGCGATCTGAACAACCCCCAGCTGGGGGATCTCCAGAGCAACCCGACTGCCGCCGCGGCGGCGTCGGTCGCCACCGGTCTTCTGGTAGGCACGCGCAAGTACATCGCGCCGCGCAATGGTTACGTATCGCTCCTCGGAGTGCTGGGGCGCGAGTCGTACGATCTCGATAACGGCGACCCCCGATTCGTGACCGAGCTCCTCTTCGCTACCAACCTCGATCCGGGTACCCCTGCGATCGGGGGCAACCTGTGGACCCAGCCTTACGCCAACATCCGCAACGCAAACATCCTGCTCGCTGCGCTCCCCAAGGTCCCGGTCCTCACGCTTTCCGACGCAGACAAGGAGGCGACCAGGGGATTCGCCAAGACCATCCAATCCCTGGACTTCCTCCAGGTGATCAACACCCGCGATACCAACGGGGCGCCCATCCAGGTCGATCTTCCGGTGGGACAGTTGGCGCCCATCGTCTCCAAGGCGGAGGTGTTCGCACGCATCGCCGAGCTGCTCGATGAGGCGCAGACGCATCTCGGAGCGGCCGGAGCGAAGTTCCCCTTTCCTCTCAGCAGGGGCTTCACCGGATTCGACACACCGGCGACGTTCCTCAAGTTCAACCGGGCCCTCAAAGCCCGCGTCGAAGTCTATCGAGGGAATTTCGCGTCGGCGCTGACCGCGCTCCAGGGCTCGTTCCTCGACGATGGCCCGACCTCCGACCTCAAGCTCGGCGTCTACCACTCCTTTTCCACCGCGTCGGGGGACATCACCAACGGCTTGGATGACCCGCTGATCTACGCGCATCCGTCCATCAAGACCGACGCCGAGGAGAAGTCGCCCGGCGTGCTGGACGACCGCTACACCTCGAAGATCAAGACGGTGACGCCGAAGACGCTGCAGGGCGTGACCTCGGACCTCGCCTTCACCATCTACGACAAGCCAGACACCTCGGTGCCGATCATCCGCAACGAGGAGCTGATCCTGTTGCGGGCCGAGGCGAACATCCAGAGCGACATCAGCGCCGCGATTACCGACATCAACTACATCCGCCGGCGTTCCGGCGGGCTGCAGGACAACACCGGCCTGAACACGGGCAACATCCTCGACGAGCTGCTGAAGCAGAAGCGGTACTCGCTGCTCTTCGAGGGCGGGCACCGCTGGATCGACATGCGCCGGTACGGGAAGCTGAGCGCGCTGCAAGAGCCGGGCACCGTCGTTCACTCGGCGTTCCCGATTCCGCTGGCGGAACAGGACGCGCGCAGATAGAGCTCAGCCATCCGGGGACCCCGAGGCCCCCGGCCGGTTCACGGATGCGCTCCAGTCCCATCCGATCAGGATCCACTCGTCGGTCGCGTCGCGGTAGCGCTCCAGCTCCTGAAAGCCGACGCGCAGGTGGGCCCGCAGCGAGCGCGGATTCCTGGCGGACACCTCGGTGACCACCAGGTCGTACCGGTCGCGCAGGAGCTCCCGGTGCGCCTGGTAGAGCGCATCGAACACGCCGCGGCCCCGCCACGGCCGGTCGATGCAGATCTGCCCCATGACGTAGAAACGCCGTCCCAGCTTCTCCAGCCGCTGGAACATCGGCTCCAGCGCCGGGACGAATGGACGGCACGCCACCGGCATCACCAGCGCATAACCTGCCAGCGACGCGCCAGCCCGGGCCACGATGCTGGGCTCCAGATCGTGCATCCGCCGCAGCACGTCGAGCGTATGCTCGACCGTGACGAACCCCTGCGCGGCGACCGACGGCGCGTCGAGATTGCGGACGAGATTCCGCCGCTGCAGATCCAGGATCTGCTGCAGCTCGAGGTCGCCCCGGACCCGGCCCAATTCGAGGGCGGGGCTTGCCCTCTCCACACCTTGCGTCATTGCCCGCGTATAACCCCTGAACGCAGCGGGAGCAAAGCAGCCAGACCGGACACCCCACCGGATCGGATGAATCGCGGCGAAACCCTTCTCAGAGCGGCAGGGCCACGATCCGATCAGCCGCTCCGCTGGGACAGGTCGCCGGTGACCTCCACGATGGAGCCGGGTCCGCTCTGCTCGGATCGCACGACGAGCTCGCGGCCGTGGAGGGGGCGAAGCGTTCCGCGGTGGCCGACGCTAAACAGGGCCGTGCCGGGGAGCCGCTCACGCAGGAGATGGTAGAGGCGCGCTTCGGTCGCCTCGTCCACCGCGGAGGTCGCCTCGTCGAGGAAAAGCCAGTCGGGCTTCTGGATGAGAACCCGTGCGAAAGCGATGCGCTGCTGCTCGCCAGGCGACAGCTGCAGCGCCCAGTGGCCGTCCTCGTCGAGTCGGCCGGCCAGCCCGGGCAGCCCCACCGCCTCGAGCGCCTCGCGCAGCAGCGCATCGTCCACGCCGCCCGCCGGCCTCGGATAGCTCACCACGTCCCGGAGGCTGCCGATCGGCAGATACGGTTTCTGGGGGAGAACCAGGAGGCGGGCACCGCGCGGCACGCGGATCTCGCCCCGGCCGAACGGCCAGATTCCCGCGATGGCGCGGATGAGCGTGCTCTTGCCCGCGCCCGAGGGTCCGGACAGGAGAGCCGTGTCCCCACGACGGAACCCGAGGTTCACGCCCGCGATCAGCCGTTGGCCACCCGGAAGATCCAGCTCCACGTCCTCGAGCGCGAGACGCGCGGCGTCCCCGTCGGCGAACACGATGCCGCCGCCGGTCGCGGCCTCGCTGCGAACGTCCTCGAGTGCCCGCTCGAAGCCCAGGAGCCGCTCGACCACCGCGCGCCACGCCGCGATGTCCGTGTACGAGGAAACGATGAAGCTCAATGAGTCCTGCACCTGGCCGAAGGCCGTGGCCGTCTGCATGAGCCCGCCCAGGTGGATGACGTCCCGGAAGTAGCGCGGGGCCGCGACGATGAAGGGGAAGATGACCGCTGCCTGGGCGTAGCCGGCCGTGAACCACGTCAGCCGCTTCTGCCGGCGCATGATGTCCCAGAAGTTCTGCACGACCGCCCCGAACCGCTTGCGAAAGCCCCGCAGCTCGTCGGTCTCGCCGTGGTAGAGCGCCACCCCCTCGGCGTTTTCGCGGAAGCGGACGAGGCCGAAGCGAAAATCGGCCTCGTACCGCTGCTGGTCGAAGTTGAGTCGCACGAGCGGACGCCCGATCCGGTTCGTGAGCCAGGTTCCGATGATGGCGTACACGAGAGCCGTCCAGACCATATAGCCGGGCAGGATGACCGAGGAGCGGCCGAACGGGATCGTAACCGACCCGGAGAGCCCCCAGAGGATCGCCACGAAAGAGAGCAGCGTCACCACGGCCCGCAGTCCACCGATGGCGAGAGCGAGGGTGCCGGAGACGAAGAGCTGCAAGTCGTCGGCGATGCGCTGATCGGGATTGTCGGTGTCACCCGCCGCGAGCTGCATCCGGAAGTAGGCGCCGCCGGCGAGCCAGGCCTGGAGATAGCGCTCCGTCAGCCAGCGCCGCCAACGGATCTGGAGCATCTGGTTCAGGTAAAGCTGGTAGACGGCGACCACGATGTAGAAGCCCGCGAGCCAGGAGAACCGGACGAGTTGGTGGACGAAGACGGCATAGTTCTTGTCCTGCAGGGCATTGTAGAAGCCGTTGTTCCACTGGTTGAGCAGTACGTTGAGGTAGACGATCCCGAGGTTGAGGGCGACGACGACGACCAGCAGCCCTCGGGCGGCCCAGCGGTCCTCGGAGCGCCAGTACGGGGCGGCCATTGCCCAGGCGTCACGGAGCAGTCGGTAGAAACGAGCTGACCTCACCGACCGGACCCGCCGACCAGGACGAGCTTCTTTGCCTCGCCGGCGCGGTCTTCGAGGTCGGCGAGGAGACCTTCGTCCGAAAGGTCGAGCGGGTGTGAGTGCTTCCAGTCGTGGTGAGCCACTTTCTGGAGCCGCTCCACGACGCGGTCGTCGCGCACCTCGATGGCCAGCTCGCGCCGGTCATCGAGGCTGCCGCGAGTGAGATTGATCGAGCCCACGATCGCGGCGACGCCGTCGGCGAGCAGCATCTTGCCGTGAAGCTTGAGATGCCTGAGCTTGTGGATCTCGATCCCGACGTCATCCAGGATCCGCAGCCCGGCGGTCCCTTCAACCAGCTTCTTCTTGAGCGCGTGCGGCGGCCGGGCCATCACGCGCACCTTCACCCCGCGCCGCGCGGCGCGAACGATGCGCTCAATCACCACGGCGTCCTGGTAGCGCTCGTTCTGGACGATCAAGGTATGCCTCGCCTGATCGATGAAGCGGCAGATCCGATCGCGGCCCCCGGGGCACCAGACGAGGTGGCCCCCCTCGCGGCCGCGAAAACGTTGCCGGTGCCAGTCCGCCTGGAAGCAATCGACGATCTCGCCGACCTCGCGCGCGTGGCTCGTGGCGATGGCATAGTCGCGCGTCGCGCTCATGTTGTGCGTCGCCCAGTTCAGCGAGCTCACGAAGGCGATCCCGTCGTCCACCACCATCGACTTCTCGTGCGTCAGGCTGAACTCGGGGTTCCCGTTGGTGACCTCGACTCCGGCGCGGATGAGCTTCTCGCGAGTCGCCTCGTTCTCCACCTCGCCGCTGCGCCGGGCGGGGTTCAGCATCACCAACACCCTCACGCCCCGGCGGCGGGCGCCGACGACGGCCTGGAGCAACACCGGGTCGGAGAAGACGAACATCTTCACCCGCAGCGACTTCGAAGCACCCGCGATGGCGTCGAGAAGGGGTTTGGCCGAATCGTCAGGGAGAACCACCAGCGATCGAGATGACACCTCAAGCTCCTACTCTGCGTCGGGTAACGTTTCCGTCCGCGACAGCGCCCGCCCCGGTCTGGATCCGGTTCAAGTCGGCATAGACGCCGCCGGCCGCGAGCAGTTCGTCGTGGGTGCCTTGCTCCGCGACGCGGCCATCTTTCAAGACGATGATCTTGTCGGCATCGCGGATGGTGCTGAGGCGGTGAGCAATGGTGATCACGGTGCGCCCATTCATGAGGCGTTCGAGTGCCTCCATCACCAGCCTCTCTGACTCGGAATCGAGCGCCGCGGTGGGCTCGTCGAGGATGAGGATGGGCGAGTTGCGGATGATCGCCCGCGCGATACCGATGCGCTGCCGCTCGCCACCGGAGAGCGTCTGGCCTCTTTCGCCCAGCAGAGAGTCGTAACCCTTGGGCATCCGGACGATGAACCCGTGCGCGTTCGCGAGCTTCGCGGCCTCGACAATCTCTTCCTCGCTGGCGTCGGGCCTCCCGTAAGCGATGTTCTCCCGCACCGTGGCGCGAAACAGGATCGTGTCCTGCAACACGAATCCGATCTGCGCGCGCAGGCCTTGGAGCACGTAGTCGCGAACGTCTACTCCGTCGATGAGGACCCGCCCCGCGGTCGGATCGTAGAATCGCGGCATCAAACTGACGACCGTGGATTTTCCTGTTCCCGTGGCGCCCGCAATCCCGACGAACTGGCCGGGCGCGATCGAGAAGCTCAGGTCCCTCAGCACCGGGATCGCGGGATCGTAGCCGAACGACACGCGATCGAAGCGGATCGCCCCGCTGAGCCTTCCCGGGTCGCGCGCGTCCGGACGCTCGGGGATGCTCATGTCGATATCGAGGATTGCGCGGACGCGCTCCACCCCGACCGCTGCCTGGGCAATGGCGCCGCTCATCTTCGCGACGTCCTGCACGGGTTTGAAGAACTTGCCGAGATACGAAAGAAAGACCGTGAGCGATCCGATCGTCATTGCGGAGGCCGACACGAGCGAGGCGCCCCGCCAGAGGACGAAGCCGGTGCAGAGGGACACGATCACGGTCACGACAGGCGGCAGGAGCGATTTGACCCGCCTCGCCTGCAGCGCGGCCTGGACGGCCTGCTGGCTCGCGTCCGCCAGGTGCTTCTCCTCGAGCTCCTGCCGGCCGAATGCGTTCACGACGCGGATCGACTCCAGGCCCTGCTGCACCACGCCGAGCAGATCGCTCTCCCGCTGCCGCAGCTCGCGCGTGGCTGCCTTGATTGCCTTCCTGAACCGCGTGACGAACAGCAGCAAAAAGGGCGCGACCGCGACGGCGACGAGCGCGAAGTCCCATTCGAGCCAGAACATCAGGCCGAGCATCCCCGCGATCGTCAGCAGATCGATGACGATGCCGAGCGTCGTGGACGACGCGAAGCCCTGGATGGTCGCGATATCGTCGGTGATGGTGCTGAGCAGCGTCCCGGTCCGATGCGTGTCGTAGTACGCGAGCGACAGGCGGTCGAGGTGACGATAGACGCGCACGCGCAGATCGTTGGCCACCCACTGGCCGACGCTCTCCGTGTAGTAGTTGTCGACATACGAGGCGATCGCGCCGAGCACGGCGATGATCACGCCGCCGAGCGCAGCCACCGCAGCGATCCACATGGCACCGTGGAGCGGCATCCAGCTCGCGATGTCGCGCAACCAAGCGGGTGGCTCGTGCGCGCCGATCACATTGTCGAGCACGATCTTCAGCGGCCACGGCGCGGCCAGGCCCATGGCCGTCTCGATCGCCGTTGCCAGAAGGACGATGGCAAGCCACCCCCGGTAGGGTCGGAGCAGTTCGGCGATCAGGGGGCCCATGCCGCCCGGAGGTGGGGGCTGTTCGCGGCTTGCGCTGCGCAATGACCTGACAACCGTTGTCGAATCAGTCCCCATGGCCGTGCACGAGGTTAGGCAATTTCCCGGCCATTCTTGCTTCGGGCTACAAGGACCTGTCTTTGCTCGATTCGGCAGCACCGGTGTCAAGCGAGTGCGCATCGCTTGTATGCCGATCAGACAGGATAGGTCGGCGTCAGTGGCTCAGCTGCGCCCGCTGCACTTCGGAGATGGCGACCGAGAGCCAATATCGCGCTTCGGCCAGGTCCTCCCGCTCAACCGCCTCGCGGGCGTACTGAACCGCCTCCTGCGCGGGAAACGGCAGCGCCCGAGACGCGGATTCCAGCGTGTAGAGCACCTGGGAGTTGCCGAGCGCGAGCTGGTACTGCGCGTCCGACAGCGCCGTGACCGCTTCCTGCGTCAACTCGCGCGCCTGCTCCGCGCGCACCGCCTCCACCTCCCTGCGCGCCCGGTCCTGCGCGAGTTGCTCGCGGAGCGCGGCGACCTGACCGTTGAGTTGCCACAGCTGCTGGGTCTGAGAGTCGACGCGTGCCCGCACCAGCTGCTGCTCGAGCGCTGCGATCCGGCTGCGCAGCTGGTTCATCTCGCCCACGGCCGGTTCCCTGTCGGGTGGCCCGAAGCCACCTGTGTTCACACTTTCGCCGGCGGGAGCTTCTTCTTGAGGCCTCAGAACAGAGCCGGGCGGCTCGCCCAGATGGATCGGGCCGCCGTCCGCCGGAATCCACACGCCCAGGCCGCCGTCTCCAGCCGGATCGGACACCTGCGACGGCGCGCTGGCCGCTTCTCCGCCGGCTTGGAGCGATCCGGCTGCACCGTCCGGGCCGATTTGCAGCAGGGCGAAGGTAGCGGACCCTGCGAGCGCGGCGAACAGGCCTTTCAGCATCAGCGTGGCCGCTATCCCTTCACGATGACGCCGCAGGCGATGCGATCGCCGGAGTTCCCCGCTGGATCAGTGACGTCATCGTCCGCCTTGGCATGAACCACCAGCGACGAGCTGTCGCCGTCGAGCAGGCTGTCGGGGCTCCCGGTTTCCAGCGTCACGTCTGGCACCAGCACTTCGACCGTCAGCTTGCTGTTCGCCGGAATGAAGATGTTGGGCATGTCGCCCGCGTGCTCGCCCTGCGGCGACTTGATTCCGTGCTTGTGGCCAGCGGGGTTGAAGTGAGGTCCGGCGCTCTGAAAGGTTGGCGCCTCGCACTTGCCGATCGAGTGGATATGGAAGGCATGCTCGCCGGCCGGCAGGTTCTGGAACGCCGCGCGGATCAACACTCCATGTGGCGTCTGCTCGAGCACGGCGGAGCCTGCGCTCTTGCCGTCGGCTGTTTCCAGACGGGCGACGGCGCGGAGCTTCGCATCCGCGCCTGCAGCGATCGGGGAAACCATCGAAACGAGTCCGGCGGCGAGAATGGCGCGGTTCACTGACCCTCCTGGTCCTGCGCGTTGGCGCTCGGACCTCCTGAGCAACTTCCGGACCATCGCTGGCTTCTGGCAACACGGTCGATTCGGCGAAGTGATGTCCAAAGCCTGGCAAGGGGCTGTCTAGCGATCCGACAGGGACCGGTTCAGCTCCCGCGCGGCCGACCAGGGTAATACCTACGTATGAGGAATCCCTGTGCTGGCCGGGTCATCGAACGAAGCACGGTTCCAAAACGAAGGACCCGTTCGATGCCCTGGAGTCGGGCAACCCGAACAGCGTGAGATTCAAGAACCGGAAGAAGAGTACCCACAACCCCACGGCCAGTAGCGATACGCGCACGTGCAGATGTGATCGGCCGCGCTGCAGGTCTCCCGCTCGCGCGGACCCTGCTGCACCGCGGTTCCGTCGTACCCGACGATGATGGTGCCGGTCATGCACGCGCCTCCGCCGATCGAAAACGTGGCCGAGCCGCACACCTGACCGGAAGGCGAGATCACCTCGATCTGCTGCTCGCAGGAGGTGCTGTTCTCCGGCGCCGGCAGCACCGCGTATCCCTTGCCGCCGTGGACCGTTGCCGACGCGCTCGTAGAGCTGGCTTGGAATAGCGCCGCCGCTGAACGCCTGGAATACGGGACCAGAAGTGCCCGCGTGGTCGAACCACTGGCCTGCCCAGGTGTCTTTGCCGTACCGCTGCTCGCTCTTCCACAGCGCGAGCACGTTTCCCTGCCGATCGACGCCGACCAGCACGAAACTAGACTGCTGCAGGAACTTGTCCGGCAGCGGCTGCGTCCAGCGGAGGCCGCCCGAAGGATCGATCGCGTCGAGCAGCACCGTGACCGATTCGCCGTATCCAGAGTTCGGTGGGTCGAACCGGGCGTGGATCATGCCGCCGGTCGGGTCGTTCGCCTGGAGGTCGGGGCCTTGACCCTGGTAGGGGCTCTCGTAGAGCGATTTTCCGGCGGGATCAACGACGACTAGTTCTCCGCGCAGATCGAGCCCGCGCAGGTTCCGCCCATGAAGCCGCTGGCCTGCCCGATGAGCACCAGCCGGGTGCCCTTGTCGTAGGAGCCCACCTGGGATCCCGTAGCAGGATCCAGAAAAGCGTACTTGCTGTCGTGAGGTTGCCACGGGTCCTGCCACGACAGTGCGATGTGCCCTGTGCCGTCGGTCTCTCCGCGACCGCAGTACCCGCCGGAAGTCGAGTTCAGGTCCCGGTTCATCCAGCGGAACTAGGACGGCGCACCCGGCGTGCCCGGCACGAGGCCGTCACAGTCGGACGACGCGGTGCCGCCGTCTTGTCCGCCGCCGCCCGAACCTCCACCGCCATCCGAACCTCCACCGCCGCCGGAACCTCCGCCGCCCCCCGAGCCCCCGTCGCTCCCGGTCCCCGCGTCCGTTCCGCCACCCTGACCAGCGTCGCTTCCCGTTCCCCCGCCTCCGTCGGGCCCTACTGGAGCGCCGCCATCGGCGGACGGGCCAGAACCTCCGCTTCCTGCTCGGGGCGTGTCGGCTCCGCATGCAGCAACGATTACTCCGACGAGGCCTGCAGCGATCACCTGGCGAGCGCTCATGATGAAAGTCCTCCCGCGCAGCTGCGACTAATATGCGCACGCCGCGGGCACGATACCGTCGGGCGCTGCGCCGGCCGAGTGGCCGCCGAGCGAGAGAGCGCTATCGAGAGGACGAACCCCCACGGGAACACCATACGCAACTCAGCGTGCCAACTCGGCGGCTTACGCGTTCACGGTGCGTTGAATGCTTCAATGGCCTCGGGCGTTCAGGGATAGCGGTCGACGTCCGCATCGTGGACCTCGAAGCGATAGCGCAGCTGACCCGCCATACAGCCCTCGCACCCACGCGTATCGGTCAATGACACGTTGAATCCGGTCTCGTTCCGCGCGGTGACCGGAAGCGGCAGCCGATACGACCGAGCATGCCCGCGACCTGCCGAGAACTGCAGCAGGCCGCCGGTGGATGCTCCCCGCGAGCAGCTCCTCGCCGATCGGAATCAAGACGGCGATGGCGAGGAAGGTCACGGGGATGCCGTACACACCGACCATCGAGCGGATCATGTTGTCGACGGTGATGGCGGCAGCGGCAACTCCGCTCGCCTGCGCATTGAGGAACCCCACAATGAAGGTGAGCACCTGGGCGACCAGCGCCTGCCCGATGCACTTCCGCACCGTCCACGATCCCGGCCCGAGCAAGCGCAATCGCTGAGCGCGATGCAACAACAGGACGGCCAGGGCGACCGAAATTCCAACTGCGTACCAAAGGCCATAGGCGGCGATCGAAGGCGCCACCGCCGGGACCCGCTTGTTCGGCGCAATCCAGATCGCCAGGTCTTCGTACGCGAAGACGTACATGACCAGGAATTGTGCGATCAGCGGCAGCGCCATGGCGACGTACAGGTGCCGGAACCACCACTCCGGGATGGCCGGAGCATCGCGTTCGGGCCGCGGCTGCTGCAGCCGGCGCCACAGGGTCCACGAATGCACGGGAAGAACCAGGAAGGCAGGCAGGAGCGCGAGCCCGATCAGGCAGCCGAGAAGAGCGGCGATGCCGAGCAAATCCCCCAACCGCCAGGAAGCGGACGGGAACTTTCGGAAAAGGGCCAATCGCCGGCGCGCGAGCGGATCCGCGTTCCAACCCTGGTCCCGAAGTGCCTGGTAGGCGCGAACCGCTGCCGCTCGATCGTTGCCAGCAACCTGCAATTTGAGCAGGCGGGAGAGGACTTCGGACTTGTTCCACGCCCCCGATTGCGCGGCATAGGCTTCGCGCGCCTCATCCAATTTGCCGGTTCCTTCGAAGATCCGCGCCTGCAGCATGGGATCGGCGTGGAAGCCCGACCTGGCCCTGGCAAGTCCCAGCATCCATTGCGCCCGCAGGAACGAACCGGCTTCGACGAGCTGCGATGCCTTTTGCTGGAGCTGGACGGGCGGGCCGTCTGGCCGAGAGCTCAGCGCTACGATCGCCTCCGTCTTCCGCCCCTCGATGAGAAACTGCGCCGCGAGCGTCGTCGTCAGGTCAATAGCCGGATCTCGCGCATCCAGGCTTCGTGGCTACCGGACTCTCCTGGGGACGGGAGGGCCTGCGGTCGGTCCAACGCCGAGGAGAAAGCCGACAAGGACGAAATGCATTGGACTTCCTGCATACCAGCGCCCGATGCGGTCGCGCCAGCGGCAGCGCCAGGCCCCCCTGCGCCGCGGATTGGCGGATTCGGGGACACCGTACGCAACTCAGCGTGCCAACTCGCCCCGGGCGGCTACGGGTTGAGTTGGCATGAGGAGTTGCGTATGGCGTCCCCGAATCCCCCTTCTCGCCGCCGCCGCACGTCCCGTCGGTAGCCTTCAGCGGAGCCCCGCCATCAAGAGCCTGCTCGCGAACCAACGCGAGGCAACCATCCAGGCCCTCGAGGCGGCGATCGCGCGAGGAGACGACGGCATCGGTCCGCTGCCGGTCACCTACTTTCCGGACAATGAGGAGGAGGTGGCCGATGACCCGCTGATCCGCGCGCTCTGGCTGCGCCTCGAGCACGGACCGATCTCGCAGGAGAGCATGATCAACCTGCTCCGCGAGACGGGTCTGCTGCAGCAGCGCGAGCTCGCCTACGCCAGATCGGCCCGGCGAGTGGTCGACGAGGGCGGACCGTCGCCGACGCCGGTCACGGGCCTGCAGTGGATTCCGATCGGGCCGCAGAGCGCCCTTTCGGAGTGGAACGGCAGCTACTACGAGGGCCTGGACTCCGGCCGTGTGGCCACGGTCCGCGCGGATCCCAGCAATCCGGCGACGATCTACATCGGCGCCATCGGCGGTGGCATCTGGAAGACTAGCGACATCACCCTCTCCCGGCCGGTCTGGACGCCGATCACCGATACCCTCGGCACCTTGTTCATCGGCTCGTTCGACATCGATCCGACCAACTCGAACATCATTCACGTCGGTCTCGGCGACTACTGGGAAGGCAATCCGGGCGGCGTGATGGTCACGACCATCGACGGTGGATTGACCTGGAGCGCGCCCAAACCGCTCATCGTGACGCTGAATGGGAGCGTGGTGAAGGCGGTGAATGCGCGCACCGTGAAGATCGACCCCAACGACCACAACAACATCCTGGTCGCCAGCGATGTCGGCTTGTTCCGCTCCATCGATGGCGGCGCCAGCTACGCGCCCGTCGATCTGCCCAATACCGTGCCCTACGGTCTCGATCTCGAAGGCGGGTTCAGCATCGTGTACACGGGCCTGGACCCGGGCGGCACCGGAAAGTCGACCTTCCTGATGACCGGCAACTACGCTTGCCCGGGCACTCTCCCACCGTCGTTCAACCAGCCGACGACGGCCTTCTTCGTGGCGAGCTGCAGCGTGAGCCTCACCACCGGCAACCTGGGCGACATCTGGAAGAGCACCGATGGCGGCGCCACGTGGACATCGGCGCGTGTGGCAAGCACGTTGCCGCTGCCCATCAACGGCGAGGTAGGCCGGATGAATCTCACGGCGCTGCCGGGGACCTCAGACTCGAGTACGGCGGTCGTCTACGCTCTCGCCTCGAACCAGACCGGTTCCGCCACGGTGGCCGTAATGAAGAGCGTGGATGGTGGCGCCACCTGGCAGATCGTGGCCCAGGGAAAAAACACGCCACCTACCAACCCCGCGCAGGGCGCCACCGGCGCCGACTGCCTGACGCTGGATATCGGCCACGGACAGAGCCAGTACGACCTGGCGATCGCCGTCGACCCGGGCAACCCGAACAGCGTCTTGATCGGCGGCAACCTGTGCGGCGCTCGCACCGTCGACGGGGGCGCCACCTGGCAGATCGTCTCGGATTGGCTCGCGTCCGGTGGCGCCGAGGGCCCGCTGTCCTACGTGCACGCGGACTGGCACCACAGCCTCGTCACTCGCGTGAATGGCCAGCCCATCGCTCTCGCCGGCACCGACGGCGGGATCTTCGCCTCATACGATCTGTTCGCTGCGGCGCGCGGCACCGACGTGAAGTGGTTCACCGCCAACGTGGGCCTCGACACCCATCTGCCGTACTCGGTGGGCTCCGGCGACCCGACGTTTGGCACCGCCCAGTACGTCTTGACCGGCAT
>WNFO01001948.1_pt1 | contig 24201 bp, 11 predicted proteins | sample 5400251 | NCBI WGS metagenome assembly WNFO01 (sample SAMN13153354, study PRJNA577476) | soil metagenome | isolation source: 100 cm saprolite under Madrone tree | place: USA:California | collected 2016-06-14
GGTCGTTGTCGTCGGCGCTGACGTGATAAAACTGAGAGACGGGCAGGTTTTCGCCCTTCCACCATTTGCTGCCGCCGTTGTAGGAGTACCACATTCCGCCGTCGTCTCCGACGAACACGACTTGCGTGTTCGTTGGATCGATCCACACGTCGTGCGCGTCTCCGTGAGCTCCTTGAAAACCGCCTACTACCGCAAAACTTTTGCCGCCGTCCTCGCTAACAATCAGTGATCCGTCCGGCTTAAACAGGCGGTCCGGATTTTTTGGATCTACAACCAGATTCGCGAAATAGAACGGGCGCCATACCATCCATTGGCTTTTGTCGCGCTTTTCCCACGTCGTCCCGCCGTCGTCGGAAACGAACAGCGCGCTCTCTGGAGATTCGACAAAGGCATAAACACGTTTGGCGTTCGAAGGCGCTATCTTCACCGCGATGCGACCGTATGGTTTCTTGGGGAAACCTTTATTGGCCTCTTGCGTGATCTCCGTCCAGGTGTTGCCGCCGTCCGTGGAACGGAACAATCCACTGGCCGAAGGTGCGGTAGGACTTTCGCCACCGGAGCGGTACTCCCAGCCTTTGCGCCGGAAATCCCACATGGAAGCAAACATGATGTCGGGGTTGTTTGGATCGATTGTTAAGTCTGTGCAGCCAGTGGAAAGATTTGCTCCTTTGAGAACTTGCTGCCACGTTTTGCCGCCATCAGTCGTTTTGTACAGACCGCGGTCGGGCGAATCGCTCCACAGCGCGCCGGGAACTGCGGCGAAAACGGCGTCGCTATTTCTCGGATCAACGACGACGCGCGAAATGCGTTCTGATTTTTCCAAACCAGCATGCGTCCACGTTTCACCGCCATCTGTTGATTTATAGATTCCGTCACCAATCGAAACGCTGTTGCGCGTCCACGATTCACCCGTGCCGACCCATACGTTTTTCGAATTCTTCGGATCAAGCGCGATGGCGCCGATCGATTGGACGCCCTGTTCGTCGAAGATGGGGCGGTACCGCGTCCCGCTATCGTCAGATTTCCAAACACCGCCACTGGCGGCACCGACAAAAAGCGTGATCTTGCCCGAGGGCTCACGCGCACCCGCGATGGCAGAGATACGCCCGCTCATCGTCGCCGAGCCGATGTTGCGCGCCCCGAGCCCGGAAATGCTCGCCGAATTAAATGGAGCGTCAGCTGCGTAGACAGGAATGGCGCAAAGAAAAAGCGATGCCAGAACGCATCGCACTCCAAAAGCACTGCATGCGAAATTCATAGACGTGCTAATTCGGTTTTGCGGAAGCTTTGGCAGTGTACGAGCGTCCTCACGTCGCTTTTGGTGATTCAATATCCTCATCGATTGATTAGCCCTGTGGTTGGGGGAGACTTATTTGGCCGGGAAAATGAAATATCGTGTCATCCACCGGCACGTTGGCTTGGACTTTATCGATGACGATCATTTGCTTGTCCTGCGCGCCCTTGCGTCCGACCTCGATTGAGGTCGGAATAAACACGCCGCCTGCTTGTTCGTAATCGCCAAGATCCGTCTCGACTTCTTCGTGCGCGCCGTGTCGCACTCGCTGGGTAACAATTCGGATCTCAAGAAAGTGGTCAGGATCCAAATAAACGAAGCTCACGTCGCCATTCTTCCGCACCACTTTCAGTTTGTGTGCCGGCGTCCCATCGACGTCCTCAGTCCCGAGATACTCAACTGTGCTCCCTTTCGCTTTCCAATCAGCCAACGGACCACCCAACTCCGTATCTTCAACGAGCGCCTTAACATCATCGGCGGACATGCGCTCCGGATCTTTGCGTCCGAAAAATGGCGACACTTTCCATCCCTCCTTGCCATCATACGCTTCGATCTGGGTCATTCCCTGAAGTGAGGCCTCGGTGCGGACTTCATCGGGCCGCTTCTTTGTTTGCACGAAGCCAAGTTCGATCTGCCCCTGCACCGGCACCAGCAACTTGCCGGTTGCCCGCAGCGTTTGCAGATTATTCAGCCTGGTCGCGCCGCCCTTGGCGTCGATGTTCTTTGCAACCAATTCATCGGCAGTCGGCTGGCTTTTGTCCTGAGCGAAAACTTCCGATGCGATGAGTGCCGCGGAGATGAAAGCAATTAGAACGCGCAAATGCATATTAATTTTAATGAAGAATAGAAGACAGTGCAGCGACACCAATGTTCAAAGCAGATCGTAAAGCAAGCCGAACATGTTATTCGGTGCGCAGCGCTTGAATCGGATCCACTTGGGTGGCGCGCCGTGCTGGAAACAGGCAGGCGCTCAATGCCACCAGACCCAGGATAATTGCTGTTGTTAAAAGCAGCGCTGGATTGTGTGGGGTAACTTGATAGAGCTGCGTACGCAGTAACCGGCCCAGCGCAAGCGCAGCGATGATGCCGATTCCTAGTCCAACCACGACCGGCATCAAACCCTGGGTCAAGATGAGCCGCAGCACGTCCGCAGCTTGCGCACCGAGGGCGATGCGGACACCGATTTCACCAGTGCGTTGCGCGACGCTATAAGCGACGGCGCCGTAAATGCCGACCGCCGCCAAAAGCAAGGCGACTCCAGCAAAAAGCCCCAGCAGGATCATCATCAAACGTGCCTGGCCAAGCGCCTGCGCGACGATCGCGTCCATGCTCTGCGGAATCGCAATTGCCAAACCAGGATTGACCTTGCTCAAGGCCGATTGCACAAGCTTCGTGACCGCATCGGTTTTCAACGCGCTGAGCACCGCGACGTTAACGAACGGAAAGTTTTCCTGCGACCACGGCACGTAGAACTCCATGCCAGGGTCTTCCTTGATTCGTTGGGAACGAATGTCGCCGACGATGCCGACAATCTCACACGGTGTGCCAGCGCTCGTTATCAGCAATGTTTTGCCGATCGGATTTTCGCCGGGGAAAACTTTTTTGGCGCCGGTGTGACTAATCAACACGACGCGTTGGCTGTCGGCCGTGTCGTGCTCGTTGAACTCTCGGCCAGCGAGAAGTGGGATGCTCCACGTCTTCAAGAAGTCCGGCGCCACGTCGTGACTTGGCCCGTTCGCACGTTGCTCGATCGGCGGCACATCGCGATCGCCGCGAGCGTAAAGAGTTCGGTTGCCGCCATTCAGCGGAATATCGCCACTGACCGTTGCGTTCTGGATGCCGGGAACATCGCGCAGCGCGTTGAGCAGTTGCTCGACAAAACGCTGACGCGATGCGGCATCGGGATACTGCGCGGTCGGCAATGTGATGGCGCCGGTCCAGAGATGTTGCGAGCGGAAACCCAGATTCTGCTGGCTCAACCGCATAAAGCTAGTGATCAACAGCGCCGCCCCGGCGAGGAGTGTGACCGAAAGCGCGACCTGCGCGCCGACAAGAATTTTGCGGAAGCGTTGTTGCCGCATGCTGCCGCTTGTTCCGCGGCCGCCCTCTTTCAATCCGTCAACCAAATCCGCACTCGAGGCTTGCAGCGCTGGATAAAGACCCATCAGCAGTCCGGTCAAGATCGACAATCCAATTGTGAAGGCGAGGACCTCCACCGAAAGACTGCTGGCCGTGTTCGCTTCCAGCGGCAGAAAATTGGACGCCATTTTTGGCACGAGCGGAACTAATCGCCACGCCACGAACGCGCCGATCCCTCCCGCGATGACGCTCACGAGCAAGCTTTCGAAGACGAAGAGGCGAACGATGCCCGCGCGGGAAGCGCCAATCGCCATACGCAACGCGATCTCGCGCCGGCGTCCGCTGAAGCGAACCAGCAGCAGGTTCGCGACGTTGCTGCACGCGATGAGCAAAACAAAGGTGACGGCAGCGAACAGCGTGATGAAGCCCGCGCGAAAGTTTTCCGTCACATCTTCTGGCAGCGTTTTTGCCGTCGTGGTGAGGGAGCTATCGATCTTGTTCGGGTACTGGGCGCGATAACTTTGGTCGAGCGACGGCAGCGCGGCTTTCACCTGCTTGACTGTGATGTTCGGCTTGAGCCGACCGATCACGCGCAGAAAACTTGTGCCGCGCATCATTCGTTCATATGTGAAGCCAGGAATCTGGAACGGCTTCGTCGTCCAGACCTCCGCGATTGGGTTCGCTCCGAACCAGGTTGCCGGCATGTTCGGCAGCACGCCTACAATGGTGTGCGCGGTCCCATCGAGCGTAATGCTGCGGCCGATCACGTTCGGATCTCCGCCGAGGCGTTTCTGCCAAAAATTCTTCGTCACGACGGCGACATCCGCGCCTTCTTGTTCCCGAGGCAAGAAGCTGCGTCCCAGAATCGGATGCACGTCGAGCACATCAAAATAGTTGGACGTCAAACGCCCGCCGAAGACCTGCACTGGATCGCCGAGACCGGTGAGCGTGAAGAGAAAGAAATTCTCCGCCGCCAATTCTTCGAACACGGTTTGGCCCTCGCGAAAATGCTCGTAACGCGGCGCCGACACGCCGATGTCGACGAGATCACGCGATTTGTCACCGCCGAACAGATGGACAACCCGCGACGGTTCTTTGAACGTCAGGCCGCGCAAGAACAGATCATTGATCAAACTGAAAATGGTGGTGTTTAGCCCGATGCCTATCGCAAGCGTGATAATCGCGAGCGCCGAGAATCCGGGCGATTTGCGAAGCTGCCGTAAAGCGAAGCGGAGATCGTTCATGGGATTGATTTTTTCTGATTGTTGATTCTTGATTTCATTCGGCTGAAGCGGCACTCACCTGCATCACTCTTCCCGCAAAAGTTTGGATGGATCGACAGCAAGCGCTCGGAGGGCTGGAATGGCGGACGCTGCAATGCCAAGCACCGCCATCGTTAGCACCGCGCCGACGACGACCACGGGATCTCGCGGATTCGCTTGATACACAATCTGCCCCAGAAGCCGGCTGCCAAAGACGCCCAAGAGCAGTCCCACCAACGATCCGACTCCAAGCAGCACGATTGGCCGCCCCACCGCGGCGCTCATCACGTGCTTCGTGCGCGCGCCCAAGGCCACGCGGATTCCGAGTTCCTTCATCCGGCGGCTCACGTTGTAGGCCGCCATGCCGAAGATGCCCGTCACCGCCAACATCGCCGCCAGCAGGCCCATCACGCCGAGTGCTGCGGCTGACGCCCGGGCCGAGAATAGCGCACCCCGCATCGCATCGGACCAGATCTGCACCGTGATTGGCGCATTTGGCTCAATGGCGTTGAGGCTGCGTTCGATCGACGGCACCATCTCTTTCTGCGCCCAGTACGACCGCACGACGAAAATCGTGTAGCCCTGCTCGCTTTGCGACAACGGCAGATACACCACAGGCTGTGACGACTCTTGCATCTCGTGGTACTTGCCGTCCTCCGCCACGCCCACCACTTCCCTCAAGTGGCCCAACAAAATAAACCGTTGTCCAATCGCCGGCGTGTCGCCCCACATCTTCCGGGCGAAGGTCTCGTTCACGATCGCGACATAGGGCGTCTCTGTGGTGTCACGCCATGAGACATCCCGACCACGCAGGAGCCGGGTGCCGGCAGCCTCGAGGTAGCCCGGCGATATCGTAAACCGGTACGGCGCGAGCACAGAATTGTTCAGCGTGAACTCTGTCGTCCCTGGCGGGAAAACCGGAATACCCCGCAGCCCGCCGGTAAAGGGCACTCGGTTCACCGTCCCCGCTGCCGTCACACCAGGGATGCTTCGCAAGGCGTCGATCATCGCTTTCGTTTTCTCGCGCGGCACGTCGCCCTCCTCGCTCAGGTCCATCTCGGCCAGCATTGCGCCCTGCGGCTGGAAGCCCAGCGGTGTGTGCAGCATGCGCACCATGCTCCGCACCGCTACGAGGGAGGCCATTACCAGTAGCGTGCAGATTACAATTTGTGCGCCTAACAACAGGTCCCGCAGGGCCAACCGGCGCAGGGGCGTTGAATCCACGGGGCCGCTCTTCATCGCCTGCAATGGACTGCTGTGCCAGACCTGCCGCGCCGGAATCATCCCGAACAGGAGCCCGCTTACGAGTGTCAAGATCACGGCCGCCAGGTAGACACCCACATCGACACCCACTGGCAGACGGCTATAGGGCGATTGCGCCATGAAGCTCGGCAATGAGCCGTGGTTCAGCACACCCAGCAGCAGACGTGCGATCACCAGCCCCGCGGCGCCGCCCAGCATCGACAACATCATTGCTTCGGTAAGTAGTTGCCTAACGAGTCGCCACCGGCCCGCTCCCAAGGCGACACGGAGCGCCAGTTCCCGGCTGCGATCCGCCGCGCGCGCCGCAAACAGGCTGGCCAGATTCGCGCACGCCGCGACCAGCACCAGCAGAGCGAGCCCCGTCACGCTGTAAAGAGATCCGCGAATGACGTCACCATTGTCGCCGTAGAGTCCTGGACGGATCAATCGCAGCGGCACGCCGGTGTCTGTCTTTGGATACTCCTTGGCCAACTGCGCCGCGATCGCACTCAGATTTTCCGCAGCCTGCTTGGGCGTCACTCCTTGCTTTAGCCGGCCAAGCACTACCAAAGGTCTGCCCGTCCGGTCCTCCAGGTAATCCCGCTCGAAGTAGTTCAAAATGGATATCCAGTAATCCGGCCGCTCAAATTGCTCCGTGCCGTGGAACCGCGCCGGTGCCACGCCAATCACCGTAAATTGCTGTTTGTTGAGCTGTACGGTCGTCCCGACAACGCCCGGATCGGCGTTAAATGCGCGCCGCCAAAGACTGTCGCTCAAGACCACATAGGGCGCTGAATTTGGGCCATGCTCATCCGCCGCCTGGATGAATCGTCCGACCTCCGGCTGCACTCCCAGCAGATCGAAATAGTTGCCGGTGACCGCATAGCCGGAGACATTCAGCACCGCATTACCCCAGTGCAGTCTCGCACTGGAGTACCCGTAATAGCCGGCGAGGCCGCTGAAGGTTGTGTTTCGCTGCCGGTAGTCTTCAAACGCAGGATACGACGTAGTCAGTAGTTTAAAGCTCGTCCACGGCTTGAGGCGAAGCTGGTAAAGATTCTGCGGATCGCTCACTTCCAGCGGGTGCAGCAGGATCGCATTTACCACTCCGAAGACGACGACGTTTGCTCCAATCCCAAGCATCAGAGTGACTAAAGCTACGAGCGTGAACGCGGGAGACTTCCAAAGCACGCGCAACGCATAACGAATGTCCAGCAGCAGATCATTCATATCATTCGGCGCGGAGCGCTTGAATTGGGTCAACGTGTGTGGCGCGGCGTGCCGGTATCAGACAAGCCAGCAGCGCGGCCAAACCGAGCGCGCCCAGAGTCCCGCTAAGCAGCATAGGATTGAAAGCAGAAGTCTGATACAGCTGCGATGCAATGAGGCGTCCCAATGCGAGCGTCGCGGCCAATCCGACAGCGAGGCCAAATGCCACGGGCATCATTCCCTGCCTCACGACCAGGCGCAGCACGTCCAACGCCTGCGCACCGAGCGCCATGCGTACGCCGATCTCGCCCGTGCGTTGCTCGACGGTGTAGGCCACCGCACCGTAAATTCCGACGGTGGCCAGAAGCAACGCGACTCCGGCAAAGAGTCCGAGCAACCACATCATCAGCCGCGCCTGACCAAGCGCTTGCGCGACCACTGCGTCCATGGATTGCGGAATCGCGATCGCCAATCCAGGATCGACCGTGCCGAGCGCCGATTGAACCAACTTAGTCACAGCGTCTTCTCGCAAATTGCTCCGCACGGCAATCACCGCGAAGGGGAAATTCTCCTGCGCCCAGGGACGGTAGATTTCCACTTCGTCCGGGTCGGCGACCCTCCGCGTCCGCACATCACCTACGACACCGATGATTTCTACCGGTACGCTCGCACTTGAAACAAGCAGTGTTTTGCCGATGGGATTCTCGTTACCAAAAACTTTCTTCGCGCCGGCCTGACTGATTAGAATCACATTCTGATGATCGGTCACGTCGTGCTGGTCGAAATCACGTCCAGCCAAAATCGGAATGCCCCAGGTTCTGAAATAATCGGAAGCTATGTCGTGGTTGGCAGCTGCGGCCCGTTTGTCGATCGGCAAAATCTCGCCGTCAGCGCGGGAATAAAGTGTGTTACTGGCGGCGGCGGCGATGAGCGGAATGTCGCCGCTGATTGTTGCGCTCTGGAAACCTGGAACTGCGCGCAACGCAGCGAGAGTTCGTTCCACGAAACGTTGGCGCGTGGGCTGGTCGGGATACGGCGCCTGCGGCAAGGTCACGAGCCCGATCCAGAGATTTTCGGGCCGAAACCCGATGTTCTGCCGACTCAGCTTTACAAAACTGGTGATGAGCAGCGCCGCGCCCGCGAGCAGCGTAACCGATAGGGCGACTTGCGCGCTGACTAAAATTCTCCGAGAACGCTGTTGCCGCACGCTGCCGCTTGTCCCACGGCCGCCCTCTTTCAATCCGTTCACCAGATTGGCGCGCGAAGTTTGCAGCGCCGGATAAATTCCCATCGCGAGTCCGGTCAAGACTGACAACGCGATCGTGAAGGCGAGTACGGGAACAGAAAGCTCGAGACGCGTTGCCGGATCGAACGGAAGAAAGTTTGCCGCCATTTGCGGCACCAACGGCACGAGTTGCCACGCCAGCGCAGCGCCGGCCACTCCCGCCAGCAGACTCACGAACAGGCTTTCGAAAAGAAATAAGCGCAGCACGCTCGCGCGCGATGCCCCCAGCGCCATTCGCAGCGCGATCTCGCGAGAACGCCCGCTGAAGCGGACGAGCAAAAGATTCGCCACGTTACTGCACGCGATCAAAAGGACGCACGCGACGGCCGCGAGCAAAGTCGCGAAGGCCGGCCGCAAATTTCCGGTCACGTCTTCAGGCAACGTCTTTAGCGTGTTGACCGATGAGCTGTCGATCTTGTCCGGATATTGCGTACGATAACTTTGCTCGAGCGACGGCAACGCGACCCGCGCCTGTTCAATCGTCATTCCCGGTTTCAATCGCCCGACCACGCGCAGAAAGCCGCTGCCGCGCATCACTCGTTCGTATGATAGTCCGGGCACCGTGAACGGTTTTGTCGTCCAAATCTCGGCATTCGGTCCGGCCCAGGAAAAAGGAAGGTTCGCCAACACGCCTACAATCGTGTGCGGCACGCCGTCGAGTGTGATGCTACGACCGATCACGTTCGCATCGCCGCCCATGCGCTTCTGCCAGAAATTCTCAGTCACCATCGCCACGTCGGCGGTCTCTTCCTCTTCCGGCAAAAAATTGCGACCGCGAATCGGTCGTACGCCCAAGACATCAAAATAGTTCGACGTCACCTTGCCGCCGAAAAGTTGAACCGGATCACCGAGCCCGGTCAATGTGAAGGGAACGTTGTTTTCGCCGCCGAACCCGTCGAAAATTTTCTGGGCTTCGCGGTAATGCTGAAACCGCGGTATCGAGACCGCGAGCTCTAACAAGTTTCTCTCTCTGGCGTTAGAATACATGTGCAACAGGCGTTCCGGTTCTTTGAACGGCAGACCGCGCAGAAAGAGATCGTTGATCAAACTAAAAATCGTGGTGTTGAGTCCGATCCCGAGCGCCAGCGTGATGACGGCGATCAACGTGAACGCTGGTGACTTGCGAAGTTTCCGAAATGCGAATCGAATGTCGTTCATATTCGCGTCGAGTTGAGGTGTTTTACAAAATTCATTCGGCGCGCAACGCTCGGGCAGGATCGACCAAAGTTGCGCGGCGTGCTGGCAACAAGCAGGCAATGAACGCAACCGCGGCCAAAATCACTGTGACCGCGAACATTGTTCGGAGATCGGTCGCGCCAATTCCGAAAAGCAAACTTTGCATCAGCCGTGTGCAGACAAAAACGCCGATCAAACCGAGCACGATACCGGCGCCGACAAAACGCATGCCCTGCAAAACGACAAGGCGAAGCACGTCGTAACGTTGGGCACCGAGGGCAAGGCGAATTCCAATTTCCTGCGTGCGCTGAGTGACTGAGTAGCTCATTACTCCGAAAATTCCGGCGGCGGCAAGGAGTATCGCGAGCAGCGCGAATAAACCGACCAGCATCGCGTTCAGCCTCGGCTGTGCGATCGACTGGGAAAAGTAATCCGGCAGTGTGCGAACGCGAAAAACCGGAACGTTCTTGTCGATTTCATCGACCGCGCGCCGCAACGTGGTCATTAACGACGATTGACTCATTTGGCTGCGCACGAAGATCGACATCGTCTGAATGGCGAATTGCTGATGCGGAACGTAAATCTGCGGTTTCGGCGGAAGTCGAAGACTGATCAAATGCATGTCTGCAACGACGCCAACGATTTCGCGCACCGGCGGCTTGCCCGGATCCACCGATCCGTTCAGAGTCATGCGCTTACCGATCGGATCTTCGCCGGGGAAAAATTGTTTTGCGAAGCCCTCGGAAACAATCGCGACTGGTGGAGCCAATCGATCGTCACGATCAGTGAACGCGCGACCGCTTCGAATCGGAACGCGCACTGTCTGGAAATAGTCGGGCGTGACTACGTTCACCTCTGCGATCGGTTGCTGGCCCGCCGCCACTGGGTGCTCTTCGATATTAAAGTTGAAAGCTACTTCGAAGCCGCTCAATGGAATCCACCACGCCGCTCCCGCCGATTGCACGCCGGGAAACGTCGAGACGCGATCCATCAACTTCTTGTAAAACTCACCTGCCTGCTCGGGCTTGCCATAACTTGTTTCCGGAAGCCGGACTAGCGCGGTCGTAACATTGGTCGGATCGAAGCCGGCCGGAACTTTTTGGAGTCGAAGAAAACTTTGGACCAGCAATCCCGCACTCGCGAGAAGCACCAGCGCAAGAACGACCTCGATCGTGACCAGCGCGGCGCGCGTGCGCCCACCCGCTGCCCCTTCGGTCGAGCCGCGCGAACTTTCGTTCAAAGATCCAGCGAGATTCGGGTGCGATGCTCGCCACGCTGGAAGCAAACCGGCAAGAATCCCGACTCCAACGCTAACCAAGGCAGTGAACGCAAGAACGCGAGGGTCGGGTGAAATTTCATCGATGCGCGGAAGGCTTGGCAGAAATGCTTTGACCGAATCGATGCCCCAGACGGCGATGACCAATCCGGCGAGGCCGCCAACCACGCCTAATAAGATGCTCTCGGCGAGCAATTGTTTAATGATGTGCCAGCGCCCGGCGCCGAGCGCAGCGCGAATGCTGATTTCCTTGTGGCGTGAAAGCGAACGCGCCAGAAGCAGATTGGCGACGTTGACGCTGGCGACGAGCAAAACGCAGCCAGCCATCGCGCACAACATGAGCAACGCGGAATGCGTGCTACCGATCATCGCGCTGATCTCCGGCACAACTTTCGCGCCGGTGTACAGTTTCGAATCAGGGTATTGGCGGCGCCAATCGGCGGTGACGGTGTCGATGTTTGCCTGCGCCTGTTGAATGGAGACGCCTGGTTTCAATCGAGCGATGCAGAAGAAAAAAACGGTATCACGGGTTTCAGTCACCGGTTTCGAGCCGTCTTTCGATTCGCGCAACATCGACATCGGCACCCAGAGTTCGGGAGAGATTGCGCTGATCGGAAAAGTAAACCGCGGCGGCATGACGCCGATCACCTGAAACGGCTGACCGTCGAGCGTGACCGTTCTGCCGATAATGCCGCGATCACCGCCGAATCGCCGTTGCCATAAATCGTGGCCCAGAATGACAACGTGATTGCCCGGCTCGTCTTCGTTAGGCAAAAAAACGCGGCCGAGAAACGGTTGCACACCAAGCAAAGGGAACAGATCGGCCGAGACGGCCTCGCCCTGAACGTGCGTCGCCTCATTTCCGTCAGTCAGTGTGCTGACACTCTGATTGGTATAAACAGCGACGCGGTCAAAAACCTGGCTTTGGTCTCGGAAGTCCACGTAATCGAGATAGGAGATTGAATCGATCTCCGTTCCCGGATCTGCTTTCTCGCGAGTGTCATACTCGCCGAGCGCGACGAGATTCTGCGGTTCATGGAATGGAAGCGGCCGCAACAACACTGCGTTCAGGACGCTAAAGACCGCGGTATTGGCGCCAATTCCGAGTGCAAAAGTCAAAATAACGATGGCGGTAAAGAGCGGCTGCTTTCCAAGAACACGAAGAGCGTATCGGAGATTTTGCATGGGAAATTATTCTTGGCGTAAGGCGATGATGGGATCGACGCGGGAAGCGCGGCGGGCGGGAATCCAGGAGGCGAGAAGGGTCGCTCCAAAAAGTAGCAACCCGACGCCCAGATAAATTCGCGGATCGATTCCCTTCACGTCGAACAGCACGCTTTGCAATGCGCGCGAGAGGGCAAAGGCGCTCAGCAGACCAATCGCCGATCCAATCAAAAGCAATTGCATTCCGTGCGAAAGGACGAGCGCGCGGATTTGCGCCGGACGCGCGCCAAGCGCGAGACGGATTCCAATTTCGCGGACGCGCTTGAGCGTGGTGTAGGCGAGCAGGCCGTACAACCCAATCGTTGCCAGGAGCAGGGCGAGGCCGGCGAAAATCGAAACGAGAAAACTGAGAAGCCGTTGCGTCCCCCAAGTGTCGTGAACACGATCGAACATCGGACGCGCGTCGAACACCGGTTGCGACGGGTCGATTGAGCTGACCACGTCGCGGATGGATTTTGCGAGAACGGCCGCACTGGTGTTTGAGCGAACAAAAACACCGAGACTCGTTCGCTGCGCCTGGGCCATGGAACAATAAATCACCGGCAGCGGCGCCATCTCATCGACCGCGTGAAATCGCATGCGCGCTACCACGCCGACGATTTCGCTCATGACCCAGCCCTCTTCATCATTGCCTGCATCAACCCCGATGCGTTTGCCAATCGGGTCTTCGCCGGGAAAATATTGCTCGGCCATTGCCTGATCGATAATGATCACACGCGGTGAATCCTTGGTGTCGCGATCGTTGAAAGTGCGACCACGAAGAAGCGGCACTTTAAATGTTGCGAAATAATCGCCGCTGATAACTTCGAGGTCCGCGTTCAACATTTGAGATGGCTGGGGGCGCGGGGTCTCCTCGCGCCAAAATCCAGTCTGCCAGCCGCCCATCAATGGGGAATTGGATTCTATCGCGGCGCTCTGAACGCCAGGAACCGCGCTGACTTTATCAAGCAACGCCTTTGTAAATGTTCCGATCTTTTCGCGACTGGAATAAGTTTTCCACGGTAGCTCGACTCGAGCGGTGAAAAGACCGCGCGGTTCGTAGCCAAGTTGAAGCGATTGCATTCGCGAGAAGCTCGTTAGAACGAGCGCCGCCGCGACCAGCAACGTGAGAGTAAGAGCGATCTCGCCGATCACGAGCCAATCACGCGCGCGTTTGGCCGAAGGCGGATCGCCGCTTCCGCCCGAACCTGTTTTCAATGCGAGCTGAAGATCGGCGTGCGAGGTCTGCCACGCGGGCCACAACCCGAAAAGGATCGTCGTTAGCGAAGCAATCAGGAACGCAAAACCCAGGACCGGCAGATCAAAGGAAATTTGTTGGAAGCGCGAAACGCCTTCTGGACATAACGCAACGAGTGCATCGCGCATCCAAACTGCAATGAAAACGCCGAGAGCGCCTCCCAGCAGCGCGACGAGAAAACCCTCGGTCAAAAGTTGCCGGACAATTCGTCCGCGGGTCGCGCCGACCGCAGCGTGAATGGCGAAGTCTCGCGCACGCGAAGCCCCGCGCGCAGCAAACAAATTGGCCAGATTGGCGCAAGCGATAAGCAAGACCAATCCCACCGCGCCCAGGAGCAGGGTGAGATTGGTCCGGTACTTCCCCACCAAATTTTCAAGTAACGGCGTGACCACGACGGTCTCCTGCCCGTTTGTATCGGGGTACATTTTCTCCAAACGCGCGGCGATTCCTTTCATTTCAGTGCGCGCTTGATCGACCGTCACGCCGGTTTTGAGCTTGCCCCAGACGAAAATCATCGGGTGATGCGAGCGATCCATCCACGCGGGATTGTTGCTGCGCCGCATGATTGAAAACCATGCATCGCTGTCCTGCGGCGACGTCATCTGCGGCGGCATCACGCCGATGACGGCAAAATTCTGATCGTGCAAATTGATGGAGCGACCAATCACGCTCGGATCGCGGTTGAATGCGCGTTGCCAAAGACGATCACTGATCACGACGACAGGCGGAGCGCCCACCTTGTCTTCATCTTCATTAAAAGTGCGACCGATCTCAGCTGAAACGCCGACGACGTTGAAGAAATTTTGCGTCACCGACGCGCACGACACGCGTTCCGAATCGCGGCCAGCGATGCCGCTGAGGTTTCGTGATTCCTTATGCGTGGCGGCGAGATGTTCGAAGACCGTGTTGTCGTTTCTCCAATCGAAATAATCAGGCAGCGCAACGGAATAATCCTGTCCGGGTCCCGACGATTCATTCAGCACCATGATCCGGTCGGCGTTGGGATAAGGCAGCGGACGCAACACGACCGCATTGACGATGCTGAAAATTGCGGTGTTCGCGCCGATTCCGAGCGCCAGCGTGATGACGGCGATCAACGTGAACGCTGGTGACTTGCGGAGTTGCCGCAGTGCAAACTTTAGATCAGCAATCATCATTCTCCTTTCACGATCCAGCCGTCGCGCAGTTGAATGATCCGTTTGCCATAGGACGCGTTCTTCTCTGAGTGCGTGACCTGCACGATGGTCATGCCTTCATCATTAAGCTTGCGAAACAGCTCCATGATTTGCTCGCCCTGACTGGAGTGCAGGTTTCCCGTGGGCTCGTCGGCGAGCAGAAGCTTCGGGCTGGCAATAATCGCCCGCGCAACACCCACCAGCTGTTGTTGTCCGCCGGAAAGCTGACGTGGATACAAATCTTTTTTGCCGACGATTTGAAAGCGATCGAGCATGTCGCCCACTAGCGCGGCGCGCTCGCTTTTGCTATAGCGTCGATACGACAGCGGGATATCGAGGTTCTCGTATACCGTTAAGTCATCGAGCAAATGGTACTGCTGAAACACGAAACCGATCTGCTCGTTCCGCAGCGTAGCACGTTCCTTCGGCTTTAGATGGTGAACTGGCGTTTCGCCCAAAAAATATTCACCGCTCCAGCCATGGTCGTGCATCCCAAGAATGTGCAAGAGCGTCGATTTACCTGCGCCAGAGGGTCCCATCACGGAGACAAAATCGCCTTCCCCGACGTCCAGGTTGATGTCGCGCAAAACGTAAAAAAACTTCTCCTTCGCGAGAGGATAACTGCGTTCCAGATTTCGGAGCTTGATCATCGGAAATCAGCAATCAGCGCTTCATATCATTCGGCATCTAGCGCGATCATTGGATCGGCTTTGGTTGCACGCATTGCTGGCAGGTAACTTGCGGCCAATGCGACAGCAGCCAGCAAGATCGTGACCAGCACGAAAGTGGACGTGTCGAATGCGCTCACGTTATAGAGCAATGTTCGCAATGCGCTCGTGCTCATTAGCGCGACCATGAGTCCAATGAGCGCTCCAGCGGAAACGAGCTTGAGAGAGCGGCTGAGGATTAGTTTCAGGATGTCACGGCGCTGCGCGCCAAGAGCCATCCGCACACCAATTTCGTGCGTGCGTTGAACGACAAGGAACGACATCACACCATAGATTCCGACGCTCGCCAGCAGCACCGCGACACCTGCGAACACTCCGAGCAAAACGACAGAGAGCCGTCGCGGCGCAACTGAATCGGCAATTACGTTCTCGAATGTGCGGAGATTCGCGAGAGGCACCGCCGGATCGATCGCCTGAATTTCCCGTCGAATCGCTGGAAGCAAACTTCGCGGATCCTGGTTGCTCCTGACCACGTGGATCGTTGTGAAGTATGGGTTCTGGGCGAACGGAACGTACATTTCCGGTTTAGGATCGACATCCAACCCGAAATGGCGCATGTCGCCGACCACTCCAACGATTGTGATCCACTTCGGATTGTCAGACATTCCTCCCATCACAATGCGTTTGCCCAGCGCGTCCTGATTGGGCCAGAATTTTTTCGCGAACGCCTGATTCACGATGATGACCTGCGGCGCATTTGCGTTGTCCACATCGGTGAAAAACCGGCCTTTGATTAATGGCGTCTCGAGCGCACGAAAATAATTGGGAGAAACTTGACGCTTTTCTTCGTCAGGGCTTGGGCTGCTGTCGTTTGAAGCCCTCCCTTCGATCGCAAAAGATGAATCGCTGTTTGTCCCGGCGAGAGGCAGGATGGTGCTGAATCCGGCTGCCTGAAGTCCCGGCAACGCGGCGATTTGACGTTGCGCCTCGTTATTGAAACGGACGATCGAAGCATCATCCGAGTATTGCATCTTCGGGAGCGAAATCTCGAACGTCAGCGCGTTGCGCGGATTGAAACCGGGATTCACGTTTTGCAGGCGCGCGAAGCTTTTCATAAGAAGCCCGGCGCCACTGAGCAGGACGAGCGCAAGCGCGACTTCGGCGATGACGAGGCCGTTGCGCAAACGATTGCGTCGCGTGCCTTGGGTCGAGCTTCGCCCGCCTTCCTTGAGCGCTTCGGTCAATTCCGGTTGGGCGCTGGCCAGACCGGGCACGAGGCCGAAAATAATGCCGGTGCCGACAGCAATTGCCAGCGTCACGCCCAACACGTTGAGATCCACATTCACTTCGCCCAGGCGTGGCACTGTTTGGGCGCCAATCGTCTTCAACAATTCCACGCCCCAGAGCGCGAGCAGAACGCCGGCTGCGCCGCCGACAAGCGCGAGCAGAACGCTCTCAGTCAAAACTTGTTTGAGCAATCGCAGCGGACCCGCGCCGAGCGCGACTCGAATCCCCATCTCGCGTTCGCGCGCAGCCGCACGCGCGAGCAACATCGTGGTGAGGTTCGCGCAGGCGATTAACAAGACGAGAAAAACGGCGCCCACCAAAATGATCAGCGCCGGACGCATTCCGCCGACGTTGACGGTATCGATCTCCGCCTGTGCTTGCGCGACCGAAGTTCCCGCCGCCAACCGCCCGATGACGGCATAGTTGCGCTCGGGGCGCGTTTTCATCTCCTCATCGGTAAACGCGAGTGGCTTCCAAATTTCCGCACGCTCGCGAAATTGTGCGCCGCTGCCGAGATTGAACAACTGCAGCGGAAAATCAAAGCTCGCCGGCATCACGCCCACAACGGTGAAATTTTTGCCGTTGAGAAGAAGCTTCGTCCCGAGAATCTTCGGGTCGCTGTTGAACTGGCGCTGCCACAGCCGCGCGCTGATAATAACGACGTTGTCGCGACCGAGCGTGCATTCTTCCGGCTGGAAGAATCGGCCTTTGACGGGCGCAACACCGAGCAGCGGCAACACGCCTGCTGTAACAGTCGCGCCTGCAATCCGCTCGGGCCTATCTTCGCCCGCCAGATTGAAACTTGTGAAACCAAACGCGCCGAGTTTTTCGAAGCTGTGCGCACGCGTTTCGTAATCGACGAATTCAGGAGGCGAGACGGGAATCCGCTCGAGATTTTGCGATTTGAAATGCTGAAGCAGAAGGACGAGTTGCTGCGGGTCTTTGTACGGTAATGGTCGAAAGAGCAGAGCGTTGACCAGGCTAATCACTGCAGTCGTCGCACCGATTGCCAGCGCAAGCGTCAGCACCGCGATGAATGTAAACCCCGGCTGCTTGACCAGTTGGCGCACGGCGAATTGAAGGTCTTTCAGCGTATTCATCACTGCTCACGTAAGGCCTGAGCTGGATCGATGCGCGTCGCGCGCCAGGCAGGCAAAAAACACGCAGCTAAAGAAGCGATCGCGATCACCACTAAGGCCGATCCAAACGCCAGCGGATCGTGCGGACTGACTTTGTAGAGCAGATTGCCCATCAAACGCGTCAGAATCAGGCCGGCGATGCCGCCGATAACGATTCCCGCAGTCGTTAATCGCAATCCGCGCGAAAGAACAAGCCGGAGAATATCGCGTGCACCGGCGCCAAGCGCCATTCGCATACCGAGTTCGCGCGTGCTTTGCGAAACGGAATACGACATGACCGCATACAAACCTATAGCCGCCAGAAAGAGAGCCATCGCGCCAAAGATGGCGATCAACATGGCGGAGAGCCGCTGGGTGTAACCTTTCCTGTCCACTTGTTCTTGGACGCGGAATGGAGCAATCGGCGCGAGCGTAGGATCGAGCGCGTGCAGTTCGCGAGCGAGCGCACTCCTGATCGCGCCGGGAGTCTCGCGCGTGCGGATAAGAAGGCCATTACTCTCCAAAAAGTTCTGTCGCATCGGCACGTAGAAGAATGTCCTGGGAAGCTCGAGCTTGTTCTCGTACTTCACGTTCTTGGCCACGCCGACAATTTGCAGCCAACGATCCTTAACTTTAAGGCGCTGGCCGATCGGGTCCTTTCCCGGCCAATATTTCGACGCCATGGTTTCATTGATGATCGCTACTGGTACCGCGTTCTCGTCGTCGGTGCGTTGGAACTCGCGCCCGGCTACAATTGGAATACCTAACGTCTTGAAGTAGTCCTCACCTACCTCGAGATAGGATGAATTTAATTGCTCGTCGGGTGCGGGTTGATATCCATCGATCGCCAGGGATGCGGTAGAGAAGACTCCGTAACTAAACGGCATTAACCGCGTCAGAGTTGCCGATTCGACACCAGGAATCTCGCGCACCCGATCCAGTAATTGAGTGTCGAAAGCTTTTGCGCGTTCCAGATTGTATCCAGCCGAAACCAAGTCCGCGCCGGAGACAATGACGTCGGTCGAGAAACCTGGACTGGTCTTCTGCATTCGCTGCAGGCTTTGCAAAAGCAATCCCGTTCCGGCGAGCAGAACGAAGCTGAGCGAAACCTGAACAAGGACCAGCGCGGAGCGCAATCGCGACCGGTTGCTACCCGCGACGACACCGCCGCCGTCGCTTTTCAGCGCTCCGGAAAGATCGACACGACTGGCATGAATTGCCGGCATCAGCGCAAAGAGCATCGTAGCGCCAATGCAGATAGCGACACTTGACACGAGTACGCGCCAGTCGACTTGTCCTGGCAAATCAATCACGATTCCCGCCGCGGGCGAAGGAAACGACAGCACGAGCGCGTTGCGGCACCAATAGGCAACAGCGATTCCACCGGCTGCGGCGATCAACGCAAGCAGCAGGCCTTCAGTGAAAAGTTGTTTGATCAACCGACGCCGCCCCGCGCCGAGGGCAAGGCGCATTGTCATTTCATGCCGGCGCAAGAGCGAGCGCGCGAGCAACAGGTTGCTTACGTTCGCGCACGCGATGAGCAGAACAAAAAACACCACCGCCATTGTGATTGCGAGCGTTGACGTCATGTTTCCCGCCTGATTGAACGGCGTTCTCCACAACGGCGAAAGCGAGAGGTCGTGACCGCGATTTGTTTCCGGATAATCCTTTTCCAACCGTTGCGAAATTGCGTGAAGCTCAGCGTCCGCCTGCTGGCGAGCCACACCAGGTTTAAGAAATGCGTAGCCTTCGATCCAACGCGCACTGCGGTCTTCCAGTTTGTAACCGGGGGTGTCGAACGTCTCCTGCATTGAGACCGGCACCCAAAAACTGAACGAATATCCGATGAACGTGCCGTGAAATTTTTCCGGCGCGACACCGATGATCGTGTGCTGAACGCCGTTCAGATATTGCGTTCTGCCGATGATGTTCGGATCACCGCCATAACGATCCTTCCAAGTCCGGTAACCGATCACGGTCACTGGATGCGCGTTTCGTCCCTCGCCTTCTTCCTGCCTGAAGCCGCGGCCGAGAATCGGCTGCACCCCGAGCGCATCGAAATAGTTCGCCGAAACAATTGCACCCGACGCGCGTTCAGCGCGATCGCCCACACTCAGTGTCGTGCCAGTGATCTTATCGATGATGAACCACTCAAAGAGAATGGAATTTTTTTCGTAATCGAGGAATTCGGGATACGAGAGTCCGGTGTACCCATTCTCACCGCGCGTTGTCGCGTTTAATGCGAACATACGATCCTGGTGCGCGACCAACGGATATGGGCGAATCAAAATTCCTTCGATCCAACTTAAGACCGCGGCGTTGGTGCCGATGCCGAGTGTTAGACAAAGAATCGCGAGGATGGAGAAACCCGGACTGCGCCGGAGCATACGAGCGCCGAAGCGAAGGTCTTGGAGAAAGCTTTGCATTTATCGCTTCGTTTGAAGGTTGACTGTTCTCTCGGTGCTCATTCGTAGCGGAGCGCTTCGACCGGATCCAAACGCATCGCGGTGCGCGCTGGCAGATAGCAGGCAATCAATCCGACCAGACCAAGAACAAGAGAGATCGCGCAGAACGTAGTGGCATCTGTTGCGCTTAGGCCGAAAAGCAAGTTAACCAGTAGCCGTGTTGCGCCCCAGGCCCCGATCAACCCGATGATCACGCCCAACGAGGTCAGCCTCATTCCCTCTCCCATGAATAGGACAAGGACATGCTTCCGCTGCGCACCCAGCGCAATACGCAAGCCAATTTCTCCGGTTCGCTGTTTCACCGCGTAGGCCATCACGCCGTAGAGACCAATAGACGCGAGCACCAGGCCCGAAATCGCCAGCGCTCCCATCAAAACCGCACCAAAACGCTCGGTCACTAGAACGCTGTCTAGGATGGTGTTCATCGTCATAATATTTGAGACGGGTTGATCCGGATCGACGGTATGGATGACGTCGCGCAGCGCCGCGGTGAGTGACGTTGGATCGATGCGGGAACGCACCACCAGATTCAGCGGAAAATTGTTCTCCACTTGCGCGTAAGGGACATACCAAACTGGGCGATTGATCCGGTAATTGAACAGATCCTCCTTCACGTCTTTGATCACGCCGACGACGGTCATCCACGGAAAGCTTTGTCCGGCGCGAATGCGACGAACCCGTTGGCCGATGGGATCCTTTCCCGGCCAAGCCTGGCGTGCAAACTCCTCGCTGACGACAACAACGGGCAGGGTGTCGGCGCGATCATTTTTGTTGATTAGTCGGCCACTAAGCAAGGTAACGCCCAGGGTTTCTAAATAATCCGGACTAACGACGCGGTGCGATGTGATTGGCACGTCGTTTGGATTTGGCGGAGCCCGTCCTTCAACATCGAAGATTGCGTCGTACGCCGTCTCGCGCTCGAGCGGAATATTTGTCGTCATTCCGGCGGACACGACGCCGGGTAGATTCCGAGTCCGCTCAACCACCTCATCGACAAACGCGATACGCTGGCGATACTCCGAATATTTGGAGACTGGCAACACCATCTTCATGGTAAGGAGATTCTCGGGGTTGAACCCGAGAGGAACGTGTTGCAGTCGCTGAAAGCTTTGCACTATCAACCCGCCGCAAATCAAAAGCGTCAATGCAATTGCGACTTCGGCTACGATCAATCCCTTTAGCCACCGGCGGCCGGCAACGTCGCTGCTACTGCGTTGATCGCCCTGCTTGATCCGTGGCATCAACTCATGCGCACCGGCGCTTTTAACCGCCGGCAGCAAGCCAAAGGCGACGCCGGTGAGAAGAGTGACACACAAAGCAAACGCCAAAACCCGCTGGTCGATGGAGAAATTGTGGAAAAAGGCGGCAAGTGAAATTCCTTGAATCGGATTCAGGGACGCGAGAATCGGAAGCAGCCAGTACGCGAGAAGCAGACCGGCAATCCCGCCGACCAGCGCCAGGAGTATGTTCTCCGTAAGAAGCTGCCTGGCAATGCGCCAACGCCCCGCGCCGAGCGCGCGTCGCAGAACGAGTTCTCTTTCGCGCGCAACGCCGCGGGCCAATTGTAAATTTGCCACGTTCGCGCAGCAAATCAGCAAAAGGAATGCGACACCAGCCATGAGCACGAATAACGCCTTGCGCACGCGACCTTCCAGGTCGCCCAGTAAATCCTGACGAAGCGAGACTACTTTCACGGTCCAACCGCGGCGAAAATTGGGATATTCTTGTTCGAGCTGGCGCGTGATTGACTTTAGTTCTGCATCGGCCTGTCCCAAACTAACGCCCGGCCGTAGGCGTGCGACAATTGTATTGTTCGTCGCCGCGCGCTCGCTCAACGGCAAACTATCGATGTCCACTTGCAACGGGATCCAGACATCGGCGATGCCAGGAAGATCGAACCCTGGAGGCATTACACCCAGGATGTTGTAACTTCGCCCGTCGAGACTGAGTGATTGAGTGATAACGTCAGCGTTGCCCCCAAAATGTTTCTGCCAAAGCGCATAGCTTATCAACGCCACAGGCGGTCCACCTGGTTGATCCTCGTCAGCTGAAAATGTGCGACCGAGCACCGGTTTCGTGCCTAAGGTCGACAGGTAATTGGCCATCACCGTGGCGCCGCGGACACGTTCCGGCTCACCTCGGCCGGTTAAATTGAACGAACGCGCAGTCGCGACACCGCTGCTGGCGAAACAATGAGCCCGATCCCGATATGCGGCGTACTCTAGAAACGGGGACCCGAAAGGGTCAAAACCTTCCCGCAACGTGACTGGAACGACCAGGCGGTCGATATCCTCAACTGGTAACGGCCGAAGCAGAAGCGCGTTAGCGGCGCTGAAGATCGCGGTGTTCGCGCCGATACTCAAAGCCAGCGCTGCTATAGCGATGGCGGTGTAAGTCGGAGACTTCAGCAACATCCTGGCGCCGTAGCGGACATCTTGCCATAGCCCTCCAAACATACGCTTCCAATCCTGTCTTTAAGCAGCCATGCGGTCCTCAACGATCTGGCCATCAAATAAGTGCACGGTGCGGTCTGCGTGCTGCGCGAAACGTTCGTCATGCGTGACCATGCAAATGGTGGCGCCGCCCTGATGCAGTTCCCTGAGCAGGTTCATGACCGCTTCGCCATTGCGGGAATCGAGATTCCCCGTCGGCTCGTCTGCGAGCAAAATCGCCGGCCTGCCGGCAAGCGCGCGGGCGACGGCGACGCGTTGTTGTTGCCCGCCGGACAGCTGGCTCGGCAGATGTTTCGCCCGATGAGCCATACCCACTCGCTCCAGAGCTTCCGTGACAAACGATTTACGGTCACCGGGGCTCATCCCGCGATAGGTGAGCGGCAATTCGACATTCTCAAAAACGCTGAGATCGCCGATCAAATTGAAACTCTGGAAAATAAATCCGATTTCGCGATTGCGAACGCGCGCGCGCTCAGCAAACGAAAGATTAGCGACTTCGTGACCTTTCAGCGCATAGCTTCCATCTGAAGGAGTGTCCAGCAGCCCGAGAATCGATAATAGCGTAGTCTTGCCGCAACCTGATGGTCCCGCGATGGAAATATATTCGCCCTCGCGAATATCGAGATGAATTCCCGAAAGTGCGTGTGTCTCTACTTCGTCAGTAAGAAACACTTTGGTTACGCCGTTGAGCCGTATCAGGTGAGAAACGCCGTTGCCGCTCAAGGCATCGATTTGTTGGGTTGCAGTTGGTTCCGTTGAGTTCATGTATTTGTTTAGTTAAGGCGAATTCGCTCGTGGGCGTCCCAGGCGCTCGTATCGGACAGAATGACCTGATCTCCGGGTTGCAAGCCGTTTAGAATCTCGATCGTGTTAACCGAGCTTTTGCCGAGCTTCACCGGAGTTCGAACAGCTTCTGAGGTACACATGCCGACGGTGTTGTTTTCCTGCCCGAATGCTGGCCGGCCCACGTAAATGACGTCATCGAGATGTTCGAGCTCAACCATTCCATCAACGCTCAGATCGGGCCGTGCGCCTTTCGGCAATGGCTCATCGAAAGCAACCTCGACAGTTACAGTCCCCTGCTCTACAGCGGGATCGACCCGCGTGACGTGGCCGTTCGCAGTGCCGTTGCGAGTGTCGATTACCGCTTTCTGACGAAGTTGAATGTCCTTCGCCTGAGTCTCAGCGATTTTGACCTGTGCTTTGAGCTTTGTTGGGTCCGCGACGCGGGCGAGATTGTCGCCGACCTTGAGTCGCTGGCCGATTTGCACCGGCAATTGCTGCAACACTCCAGACATTCCGGCTTTTACGTGCAACGCTTCAACCTGGTCGAGCTTCAGTTTTGCCAGTTGATTCGCTTGATCGACTGCGGCTTGTTTCGAGGCCAATTGCGGCTCGATCGAATCGCGCGCAAATGCCAAGCGCTTATGCTCGATCTCATCGCTCTTCTGGCATTCTTCTTCTTTAATCTTCGAAGTTTTGTAAACGAGATCGGCGACGAGACCGTTCGTTGCCAACTGATCGTTTGTTTGGCGCTCCATTTTCGCCTGCTCATATGCGGAGTGTGCCGCGGTTGTTTTCGATTCCTGATCGAGCAATTCGCGCTGCAAAGTCGCGCGCATCGTCGTAAGCTCGGCCTCCGCGCCTTTCGCCTTCAACTCCGCGTCGTGCGCGCTCTGTTCCAATTCGGGGCTGGTCAACTCTAATATAACGTCGCCAGGTTCGACTTTTGTTCCCGGCCAGATCAAAAT
>WNFO01000951.1_pt1 | contig 24182 bp, 19 predicted proteins | sample 5400251 | NCBI WGS metagenome assembly WNFO01 (sample SAMN13153354, study PRJNA577476) | soil metagenome | isolation source: 100 cm saprolite under Madrone tree | place: USA:California | collected 2016-06-14
GGTCATGGCGAACGACTCGGTCAGCTCCATGCCGATAGATGGGGCGTCGAGCAGGTCGAAAAGAGTGCGCTTCGGCGTGTGGTCGGGGCATGCGGGGTAGCCGAACGCCGGGCGGATGCCGCGGTACTTCTCGGCGATGAGCTCCTCGCCGGTCAGCTTTGGGCCCGTCTCGTACCAAGACTGGCGCACCAGCTCGTGCAGGTACTCGGCAAACGCTTCGGCCAAACGGTCCGCGAGCGCCTTGACCATGATCGCGCGGTAGTCGTCGTGCTCTGCTTCGAAGCGGGCCGCCAGCTCGTCCACGCCCAACCCAGCGGTCACCGCAAACGCGCCGATGTAGTCGCCACCGTCCGGTGACACGAAATCGGCCAGGGAGTAGTAAGGCTTGTCGTCGCCGTGGTCGACCTGCTGGCGCAGCATCGGGAAGCGAACTCCGTTGTCGAGAACGATGTCGTTTGCTCTCGATCTCATTCAGCAACTCCTGTGCATTGCTGTACAGGTCCCGGGCTGAGGCGCCGTATGTGGGGCTGTCCAGGATGGCTGGGAACTTGCCTTTCAGCTCCCATGCGTGGAAGAAGAACGTCCAGTCGATGTACTCGCGGAGCTCCGCAAGCTTCGGCTCGATGACGCGTGGTCCAGTAAATGGCGGCGTGGAAAGGTCGCTGAAGTCGAGCCGCGCCCGCTTCGCCCGAGCCTCTCCCAGCGTCAGCAGCGGCCGCTTCGACGTCGTGTGCTGCGTCCGGAGCTTCTCCTGCAGCACGCGGTTGTCGCGATCGAAAACCACGCGCCTTTTGTCGTCGAAAAGGTCCGAGACGACCCCGATCACGCGCGATGCGTCGAGCACGTGCACCGTCGAGCCGCTATAGGCGGGCGCGATGCGCACGGCCGTGTGCTGCTTCGAGGTGGTGGCACCGCCGATCAGCAGTGGGATTGTGAACTGGCGCCGGGTCATCTCCTTGGCGACGGTGACCATCTCGTCGAGCGACGGCGTGATGAGACCGGACAGCCCGATCGCGTCGGCCCCTAGCTCGATGGCGGTATCCAGGATCTTCTCCGCGGGCACCATGACGCCCAGGTCGTGGACCTCGTAGTTGTTGCAGCCGAGCACAACTCCGACGATGTTCTTGCCGATGTCGTGGACATCGCCCTTGACCGTCGCCATGACCAGCCGGCCACGAGCCTGCTGGCTCCCCGAGGCCTCTTTCTCAGCCTCCATGAACGGCTGGAGGTAGGCGACCGCACGCTTCATCGCGCGTGCGCTCTTCACCACCTGCGGAAGGAACATCTTGCCCGCACCGAAAAGGTCGCCCACAACCTTCATCCCGTCCATCAGCGGCCCTTCGATGACGAGGAGCGGCTTGCCGTACTTGACGCGAGCCTCTTCGGCGTCGGCCTCGATGAACGCGACCTCACCGTGAAGGACCGCGAACGCGAGTCGGTCCTCGACCGGCTTCTCGCGCCACGAGAGGTCCACCTCTCGCTTCGTGCCGGCGCCATGAACGCTCTTCGCGAACTCCACCAAACGCTCGGTGGCGTCGGACCGCCGGTCGAAGATGACATCCTCGACGAGCTCCAGGAGATCTTTCGGGATGTCCTCGTATACGGCCAGCTGGCCTGCGTTGACGATGCCCATGTCAAGTCCCGCGCGGATCGCGTGATAGAGGAATGCGGAGTGCATGGCCTCGCGCACGCGGTCGTTGCCCCGGAACGAGAACGACAGGTTGGAGACCCCGCCCGAGATGCGGACGCCCGGGCAGCGCTTCTTGATCTCCTTGGTGGCGGCGATGAACGCCTTCGCGTAGCCCGCGTGCTCTTCGATCCCGGTCGCGATGGCCAGAATGTTGGGGTCGAAGATGATGTCCGCGGGGTGATAGCCCGCCTTCTCGATGAGCAGCTTGTACGCGCGCTCGCAGATGCCGACCTTGCGCTCCAGCGTGTCCGCCTGACCCTTCTCATCGAATGCCATCACGACCACGGCCGCGCCGTACTCGCGCACCAGGCGAGCCTTCTCGAGGAACGCCTCCTCGCCTTCCTTCAAGCTGATCGAGTTGCAGACGCCCTTGCCCTGCAGGCATTTCATCCCCGCTTCGAGGACGGTCCACTTGGAGCTGTCGACCATGATCGGGATGCGCGCGATCTCGGGCTCGGTCGCGATGAGATTGAGGAAGCGGGTCATCGCCGCCTCGGAGTCGAGGAGGTCGGCGTCCATGTTCACGTCGAGAAGGTTGGCGCCGCCCCGCACCTGGTCGAGCGCGACCTGGACCGCGGCGGTGAAGTCGCCTGACTCGATCAGGCGGCGGAACTTCATCGATCCGGTGACGTTGGTCCGCTCCCCGATGACCACGAATCGAGTGTCGGGTCCGATCTCGAACGGCTCCAGCCCGCTGAACTTCGCGCGCTCGACTCGTTCGGGGATCTGTCGTGGCGGGAGGCCCGCGACCGCCTTGCGGATCTGGCGGATGTGCTCGGGCGTGGTACCACAGCAGCCGCCGGCGGCGTTGAGGAAACCACTCGCGGCAAAATCGCGCAGCAGGCGGCTCGTGATCGGCGGCTCCTCGTCATAGCCGCCGAATGAGTTGGGCAGGCCGGCGTTTGGGTAGCAGGTGGTGTAGACCGGCGCCACACGCGACAAGGCCTCGATGTACGGCCGCATCTCGGTGGCGCCCAGCGAGCAGTTGATCCCCGCGGCGAAGGGGTCGGCGTGCTCGACCGAGTTCCACCACGCTTCGACGGTCTGGCCGGAGAGGTTCCTCCCGCTGCGATCGACGATCGTGACCGAGATGAAGAGCGGCAGCTCCGGGGCGACCTCTTTGACGGCCGCGATCGCCGCTTTGGAGTTGAGCGTATCGAAGATGGTCTCGATCAGCAGGAAGTCGACGCCGCCGTCACGCAGCCCGCGCGCAGCCACGGCGTAGCCATCGCGGAGCTGGTCGAACGTCACGTCGCGATATGAGGGGTCCTCGACTTTCGGCGAGAGTGAAAGGGTGACGTTGGTGGGCCCAAGCGACCCGGCGACGAACCTGTCCTCGTAATCGTCAACCGCCGCTCGCGCGAGTCGCGCACCGGCGACGTTGATCTCGTAGGTGAGGTCCTCGAGTCCGTAGTCAGCCTGCGACACCGGGGTCGCGGTGAAGGTGTTGGTGGTGATGAGGTCCGCGCCCGCCTCCAGGTATTCGCGGTGGATGCGGCTCACCACGTCCGGGCGAGACAGGTTGAGGATGTCGACGTTGTTCTTGAGCAGCTTGGGGTGGTCGCGGAATCGCTCGCCCCGCCAGTCCTCTTCGGTGAGGCCCTGTTTCTGAAGCAACACGCCGATCGACCCGTCGAAGATCACGATCCGCTGCTTGAACAGCTTATCGAGACGCTCCCGGACGGAAGGGGCGGACGACGTGACTGAGGCCATGGTGGACCCTTAAGAGTACCGAGGGCGGCGCGCCTCTAGTCCCCGATCGGGCTCCACACCTGGAATACGCCGTCGTCGTAGAGCAGGCGGCGCCCGCTCACGGCGAGGTCGCTGATGGCCGTCTGGCGCACGGCCGGGTTGTTGGTGTCGGTCGGGTTTCTGAACTGGACGTACGCGTTTCGCTCGAGAACCACGTAGCACGTTGCGTCCAATTTGTCGGGGAAGTCGTTGATGGTGTGCCGGTTTGCCAGCCAGACGGCCAGGCCGTTGTCAGCGGACACCGGCGCGTCGGCCGGAATCAACGACATCGCGTTCTCGAGCTGGGCGACCTGATTCGGGCGCGAATAATCGGTCGAGTTCGAGCCCAGCATGGGCGGAAAGCGGCCGGTGCCCCAGGAAAGCAGAAGCGCCGGAACGATCGCCACCAACGCATAGGCGGGCCGGATCGAGCGCATCTCGAGGAACCTTCGCCCCCCCACTCCTCCGGCAACGATCAAGGGGAACAGCAGCAGCATCACGTAGTGCAGGAACAAGAGGTTCTGCGGGTCGTGGCCGCTGAGGACGTTGGCGAGGTAAGGCGGTATTGCGAGGAGCAGCCATCGCGGCGCCAGCAACGGCAGGGCGAACATGCCCGCGATGATCCCGGCCGGCATCGGCAGCGCCCGGGGGTTGAAGATCGCGGCCACTACGTTGGCGAATGTCGCAGGCCTCGAAGGGTCCAGGCCGAACAGCCAGCGGTAATAGATGAAGTCCGTGTAGCCGCCGTTGCGGATGTGCTGCTGCACGATCCCGGTGCCGATGAGAAACCACGCCGCCGCCAGGTAGACGACGAATCGCCAGTGCTTGCGAACCTCCGGCGCCCCGTAGACGCGCATCAGCAAGCCGATCACCCCGACGGTGTAGACCTGGTCCTCCTTGCATGCCAGCACGAGGAGGCACAGAACCCACATCGCCACCCGATGGCCGCGGATGCCGGCCCACGCGGCGAGCAGGGCGAGCGCGAGGGCCATGTTCTCGGGGTGGAAGAAATCGCGCGCGGTCTCCTGGATCGCGGCCCATAAGGGAATCGGAGCCGAGAGGGCGACGGCCAGCCAGGGCGACTCGGCGCGTTCCGCCGGCAGCAGGGCACGAAGGAAGAGGAAAGCCGCCGGCGCAGTGGCGGCCAGGCCCGCGGACGAGAAGATCAGCAGCACCGCGGGGTTGGGCCACAGCTTCTCCACCGCGGCCAGCGCCACGAAGATGAGCTCGAAATGAATGCCGAGAAAGTCGGCGCGGGCGAAGCTCGAATAAAAACCGTGCCCTGCCGAGACGTTCCAGATCACCTGCTGGTCGTAAGCGAGGTCCCAGGCTGAGCCGGTCATTCCGTAAAGGCGAGCAAGCTCGCCATGCAGGTACCACGCGAGAGCGCCGGCCGCGGCCACGAGCGGGACCGTGGGGCCAATCCACCACGCGACCGGGCGCGCCTCTTGCGCCTTGGCCGCGATCAGGGGCTCCAGACCTGGAAGCGACCATCGTCGACGAGCAGCTTGCGGCCGCTGGCGGACAGCAGGGCGATTTCGTCTGCTCGGGCGACGTTCGCCTGCAGCCGGTGCTTCCAATCCTGCCGGTCGATGACGATGTAGCGATCGGATGGAAGCTGCGAAGGCAGGACCTGGATCAGCGGGCGATCGGCCAGCCACACGGCCGCGCCGTCATCGGCGTACACGGGGGCATCGGGCGGGATCACGCTCGTCGACGCCAGGAGACGATCTGCCGCGGGCGTCCGGGTGAACAGCCAGTCGTCGGCTCCGAAGGCGGGCGGCAGCTGGCCCGCGAAGACTCCGATGGCGAGGGCGGGCAGCGCGGCTGCGAGGAGCATCGCCGGTCTGAGTCGGGCCTGCACCGACGGCATGTCCAGCAATCGCTTCGCGCCGAAAGCGGCGGCGACGATCACGGGGAACATGAGCACCATTACGTAGTGCTGCTGCAGCCGACCCTGCGCGTCGTGGCTGCTCATCAGGTTCGCGATCAGTGGCGGTACCACGAGCAACAGCCAGCGCGGCGCAAGCAGGGGCAGCCCCGCGATGCTCAAAAGCAAGCCTGAGAGCACCAGCCAGGCGTCGGGTCGCGCCACGTTTTGTAGGAAGAAGTTCTGCTCCGCCGGGTTGAAGATCCACCAGTAATAGGCGATATCCGGCGAATAGCCGGCGCCCCGGATCAGCTCTTGAACCAAGCCCACCCCGACGACGAGCCAGGCGACCGCCAGGATCATGACTCGCCGCCCGTGCGTTCTCATCGCCTGCGGACCGGAGCGCCAGACCACCAGGCCGATCAAGAAGGCGGTATAGGTCTGGTCCTCCTTGCAGAAGAGGACGAGGACCGCCAGCGTCCAGAGCAGCCACGGTTTGGCACGCAAGCCCGCCCATACCGCCAGCATGGCGACGGCGAGGGCCAGGTTCTCGGGGTGGAACTGTGACGAGGCGGCTTGCTGCGTGGCCGCCCAGAACGGCATCGGAATGGCGAGCGCCGCCGCGAGCCAGGCGGCGCCTCGGTGGTCCTGCAGCAGGGCGCGAAACATGAGGAATGCGGCGGGTGCCGTCGCCGCCAGGCCCGCCGCCGCGAAGACGAGCGGGACCACGGGGCTGGGCCAGATGCGCTCGACGGCGGCGATGGGCAGGAGGATGGGCTCGAGGTGGATGCCGAGGAAGTTGTGCCCGTATTCGAAGCTGCTCGTCCAGCCGTACCCGTTCGCGAGGCTCCACAGCAGCTGCTGCGTCTGTCCCAGATCCCACGAAGGCGCCGACACCGAGTACAGGCGCAACAGCTGCGTATTCAGGATCCAGATGAAGGCGACCGCCGCCGTCACCAGTGGCGCGGTGTAGGTGATCCACCACACCAGCGGCCGTGCTCGCGCGCGCTGTGAAGATGCAAGATCGAGGGCCCGGACGGTCATCGCCCCGGTGAGCTTACCTACAATCCGCTACGTGACGGCGCCCCGCCTATCCGTGATCGTCCTTGTCTACAACGAAGCCGAGAGCATCGCGCCTCTGTACGAGGAGTTGAGCGGAGTCCTCGAAGGGCTCGACGTCCCCTACGAGATCGTTTACGTCGATGACGGCAGCCGCGACGGCAGCACCGAGAAGATGGCGCAGCTCGCGCTGCGCGACTCGCATCTGCGCGTGGTCAGCTTCCGCCGCAACTTCGGCCAGACCGCGGCGGTGCAGGCCGGCATCGACAACAGCACCGGAGAGATCCTCATCTTCATGGACGGCGACATGCAGAACGATCCGCATGACATCCCTCGCCTGCTCGACAAAATCAACCAGGGTGACGATGTCGTCAGCGGCTGGCGCAAGAACCGCAACGACGACACGACGCGGGTCCTGCCGTCGAGGATCGCCAACTGGCTCATCGCCTGGGTGACCGGCGTTCACCTCCACGATTTCGGCTGCACGCTCAAGGCCTACCGGCGAGAGGTGATCCAGGACGTCAAGCTCTACGGCGAGATGCACCGTTTCATCCCGGTGTACGCGTCATGGGTCGGCGCCCGGATCTCAGAGCTGGAAGTCAACCACCGCAAGCGGTCGTTTGGGAGCTCGAAATACTCTCTGTCGCGAACGTCGCGAGTGCTGCTGGACTTGATGACCGTGAAGCTTCTGGGCCAGTATTCGACCAAGCCGATCTACTTCTTCGGATTCGCCGCCTTTGGCCTGTGGGCGTTGGCGTTGGGGTTCGCCACGCTGGTCCTCATCCAGAAGTTCTTGCCACCGTACCCATACGCCCACAACAACCCGCTGCTGCTGCTGGCGGTGTTCCTCGGCATCGTGGGCGTGCAGTTCATCCTCATGGGGTTGCTGGCGGAATTGTCGATTCGCACCTATCACGAATCGCAGGGCAAGTCGGTGTACATCGTGCGCGAGGTCATCGAAGGTCAATCTCCGCGCAAGCACGCAGCCACCAATGGGAGGCCGGTGGTTCGCGCCCGCAAGTAGATGTGTGGGATCTGCGGGGTCGCCGGCGGTGATCCGTCCGAAAGCCAGGAGCTCGTGGGCCGCATGTGCGACGCGATGGTCCATCGCGGGCCTGACGACGAAGGTGCCGTCCAGCTCGACGGCGTGACCCTCGGCAGCCGGCGCCTGTCGATCATCGACATCGCGGGCGGCCACCAGCCGATCCACAACGAAGACTCGACGGTTTGGGTGATCCAGAACGGCGAGATCTACAACCACCTCGAGCTGCGCAAGCTGCTCGTCTCGGCCGGGCATAAGTTCTCCACACAGTCCGACACCGAGGTCCTCGCACATGGATACGAGGAGTGGGGGGAGTCCATGGTCGAGCGGCTGAACGGGATGTTCGCGTTCGCCGTGCTCGACCGCCGGCGCCGCCGCGTGCTCCTCGCGCGCGACCGCATGGGCATCAAGCCGCTGCACTACGCGGTGGATGGCAAGCGGCTGGTGTTCGCTTCAGAGCTCAAGTGCTTGCTTTGCGATCCGGCCTTGCGACGAGACATCGACCCGGTCGCCCTCGACGAATACCTCGCGCTCGAGTTCGTGCCCTCGCCCCGCAGCATCGTGCGCGGGATCAGCAAGCTTCCTCCCGCCCATACGCTCGAGTGGTGGCTGGGCAGCGGTATCCACCGGCTGCACCGCTACTGGTCACCGACGCTCGAAGAGGAAAACGGAGCGCGCGGCCGGACCCTCGACGAAGAGTGCGAAGAGCTGCGCACGGTGCTGCGCGAGTCGGTGCGCAAGGAGCTGATCAGCGATGTCCCGCTCGGCGTCTTTCTTTCGGGCGGCATCGACTCGAGCGCGGTGACCGCGATGATGTCCCAGCTCGGCACCGAGGTGAAGAGCTTCTCGGTCGGGTTCGCGGACCGATCGTTCGACGAGTCGCGGTATGCGCGACAAGTTGCCCAACATTTGGGCACCGACCATCACGAGCTCACGCTCGAGCCGTCGATGCTGCTCGACCTCATCCCCAAGCTCCCGACCCTGCTCGACGAGCCGCTCGGGGACGCTTCCATCATCCCGACGTACCTGCTGTCGGCGTTCACGCGGCGCCATGTGAAGGTGGCTCTGGGTGGCGATGGAGGGGATGAGCTTTTCGCCGGGTACCCGACCATCCAGGCGCACCGGCTCGCCGGCTACTACAACCGCGCACCACGGCTGCTGCGCAAGGGGCTCATCGAGCCGGTCGTCGGGCGGCTGCCCGTGTCGCGCGCCAACCTCAGCTTCGACTTCCGCGCCAAGCGGTTCGTGAGCGGCGCTGCTCATCCGGTGCACGAGCGGCACCGGCGCTGGATGGGCTCCTTCACGGCGGAGGAGAGGACTGCGCTCCTTTCGTCCGACGTTCGCGATCGGCTGGCCGCGGGCGGGCACGTGAAGCTTTCGGAGCTCGACGGCGCCGAGCTGCGCGATCCGATCAACCAGGTGCTGCTGATGGACATGCGGCTCTACCTGGAGAACGACATCCTGGTCAAGCTGGACCGCGCGAGCATGATGGCTTCGCTCGAGGGCCGCGTCCCTCTCCTGAACAACGATTTCGTCGAGTACGCGACGCGGCTCCCTCTCACGATGAAGCTGCGTGGTCTGCGTTCGAAGTTCCTCTTGAAGCGCGCGTTGCGCGGCTTGCTGCCCGACAGCATCCTCAACCGGCCGAAGAAAGGTTTCGGCATCCCCGTCGCCGATTGGTTTCGCGGCCCGCTCAAAGAACAGATGCTGTCGGTGCTAGGGCCCGAGCGCATCGCGCGAAAGGGGTTCTTCGATGGGGCGGCGGTGGCGGCGCTCGTGGGTAACCACCTGGCTGGACGTCGTGACAACCGCAAGCAGCTTTGGACGCTGTTCGTGTTCGAGCTATGGCACGACGGCTACGTCAATGGAGCGTAGGCAGCGCCCACACATCGACGCCGCCGTCCACGATCGGCGCGGTTCCCTCGAACTCGGTCCAGAACGCGACGATCGCCTGCTGCCCAGGGGACGGGCCGGCCACGATTGTCGTGACCTGAAAGGTTTGTAGGTCTGCGGCCGTCATCGCGCGCACTTCGGGTGTCACCGCCACAGGCTGTTGATTCGCGTCCATCCCATCGAGGGTCTTTTCCAGGAATGACGGGTGCGGCCCGAGGTATGGCCCGGGCGTGAAGGCGTCGCCCTCGGGCATCCGAAAGCGGTACTGCGCTGCCGCCTGCCACAGCATCGCATCGGTGGACTGCTTGCTGGAGAAGGGCGTGATGAGCATCACCGAGCCCGGCTCCACGGTCTCCACCCCGCCGCCGGGCCGGAAGAAGGCCGGCACCGCGGCGGACACACTCGGGTATGGCAAGGATGGAAAGATGGCCGCGAGTCCGGCGATGAGCACGACGCCGGCGGCGATGCGGCGGCCCGGCGTTGCCTTCAATGCCATCGACACGATCGCTGCTACGACCAGGGCGACGCCAAGCCAGGCGATCACCATCAGCCGCGCCGGGAGCGCGCTGCCCATGAGGGGCAGCTTGGCCACCAAGGCCCACGGCAGCCACAACGGGCTGACGTTCCCGTTGACGTGAAGGTGGGGGCCGAGCGAGAGCACGGCGACGATCAACGTCATCCACCCCGTCCATTGGATCCAGCCTTGCTTGCGGCCTATCACCAGGCCGGCGATGAAGAGGACCAGCAGTGGCAGCCCGATGTACGCGCCGTTCTCGGTGGTGTTGCCCGTGAAATGGATGAGGTTCGAGGGCAAAGCGAAGGCCAGCAGGTCGCTGACGTAGACGTCGGGCAGCTGGACGTTGCCGCTCACCGTTTGCGGCCCGAAGAACTGAAAGGAAAGTGGGATGGCGGCGATGAGCGCAAAGGAGACGATCGCCACCGCGGCCGCAGTCGCGGCGATGGGCAGAATGGGCCGCACCTGATCGCGATGCAGGAGAGCGAGCAGGGCGACGCCGATGGCGGCCACGAGAAGCGTCATCGCCAGGAGCTCTTCCCCGGTCAGGAGCTGCAGCGCAGCGGCGACGCCGGCTATCGCGCCGGCCACCACTGGATTCATGCGGCGCCGAACGAGGATCTCGTGACCGAGCACCAGCGCAATTGGCGGGAACAGCGCCACCACGACATGGGGATGGCCGAGCGCCTGCGCGATCAGCGCGGGGCTGAACCCGTAGAGGAGGCCCGCCGCGAAGCATGCCAGCTCGCTGTCGATGAATCGCCGCGCGGCGACGAATCCAAACCACGCGGAAAGAGCGAGGCCGGCGGTGATCAGGACGTTGTAGGCGACGACCGGACCGAAAGCGCTGGTGACCGGCCAGAGCAGCAGTGCCGGAAAGATCATCGACGTGTTCCACATGAGGTTCACGCCGCTCGGATACGACAGGTAGTTGGTGAAGAGCGGGTTGTGCCCGAGGCTCAGCTCATGAGGGAGCCAGCCGAGGTACCAGACGAAGAGCTTGGGGTCCTTTGGTGTGCCGATCAAGGAACCGGCCGGGTCGATCCACGTGCTGGAAAAGAGCGTGACGGCGATCAGGAAGTAGATGAAGAGGGCGCGCTTCAAATGCCGGGCGTTGAGGCGACGACCAATCCGTCCGGGGTGCGCCGAACTCCGCGTATTCCGGGCACCAGCATGATCAACACGCTCGGCACAGCCAGGAGGATGGCGGTGCCGACCAGCGTGGTCGGGATCCCGACGTGGTCGGCCACCGGACCGCAGACCGCGAACCCGGCCGGCATCGCTATCAAGGAGAGCAGCCAGTCGAATGAATTGGCGCGCGCGAGAACGTCGGCCGGGAGCAGCTGTGGAACGGTGGCGAACCAGACCTCATTCAAGAAGGTCAGGCCCGCGAACCCGAGCACGCCGGTGGCCATGATCACGACGATCGGCGAGGGCCCAATCAACGCCAGCGCCTCGAGTGCCGCCAGCGTGAGGGCCAGGTTGGCAGCGACCAGCGGTCGCCTGGGCATCACCCGCAACGCGATCAGTCCGCCGATCACTGACCCGGCGCCCATCGACGCCCCGATCAGGCCCCACGCGGACGCGCCACCGAGATGCTCTTTGGCGATGATCGGACCGAGCACGAACAGGGCCGCAATGGCGAAGTTCCACAGCGCGTGAGAGCAGAGGTTGATCAGGTACCACGTGCGGCTCGAGACAGCGCGCCAGCCCGCGACCATCTCCGCGAAGAAGCTGGTCTTCTCTTTCGGAGGCATGGCGGGCACCCGCAGCATCGCGAGCGATAGCGCGCTGACGACAAACGTGGCCGCGTCGATCGCGAATACCCAACCTGGACCGGCGAGCGCGACCAGGAGCCCGGAAACCGCGGGCCCGACCACCCAGGTCGTGCTTCGCGTCAGGCCCATCAACGCGTTGGCCTGCTGCAGGTAGGTGACGCTGACCGTCTGCGGCACGAGCGCCCCCGATGCCGGTAGGAAGAACGCCGAGGCGGCGCCGTCGGCGACCGCCGGGACGATGAGCATCCACAGCTGTGCGTGCCCCGTCAGCACGACGACCGCGAGCGTGAGCATGGCGACGGCCCGGATGCTGTCCGACGAGAGCATCACGAGCTGGCGGGGGAGTCGGTCGGCCCAGACGCCGCCCACCGGCAGCAGCACCACGCGTCCCGTGGTCGCCGCCGCCAGCACCAGCCCTAGCGCGCTGGCCGAGTGGGCGATCTGCAGCGTCGCGAACGCCAGGGCTATTGGGGACAACGCATCGCCTGCCGCCGAGACCGCCTGCCCTGTCCACAGGTAGCGAAAGTTGCGTTCGGCCAGCGGCGTGAACGCCTTGGGAAGCTTCACGTGCGGATTCTCTCCGGTTCGGGCACTTAGAGGCTTGACAGGCGCTTTGGCGTATGCATACTAGGCATGCATACTGAGTATGTGTAACAGAGAACTTGTCGCTTAAGTACGGCTTGCTGGGACTCCTCGCCGAGGAGCCTCTGCATGGCTATGAGGTGAAGAACCGTTTTGAGGCAATGCTGGGCGGGACCTGGGAAGTCAATATCGGCCAGGTCTACACGACGCTTCAGAGGCTGGAGCGCGACGGGCTCGTGCGGCCGGCCGGCGAACGAGGCGATCGGGGCAAGCTGCTGTACGAACTCTCCGACGCGGGACGAAAAGCGCTCAACGAGTGGCTGGCTCAGCCGGAGTCGGGCCCCCAGGAGCTGCGCGAGGACATCTACGTGAAGCTGCTGCTCGCGGCGCGATTGGCAAACGGCAATCTCGGTCCGCTTCTCAGCCGTCAGAAGCGGGCCTACCTGCAACGGCTGCGGGATCTCAACCAACTCGAGGTGCGAGCGCGGAAGGACGGGCGAATCGACCTCGCGCGGCTCGTGCGCGGCGCATTACTTCACACGGAGGCTGACATCAAATGGATAGACGAGCTTTCAGAAATGGGCATCTCTGGGGAGTCGGCATGAGCGAGCTGGTGCAGTTGAGCGACATCACGAAGGTCTACCAGGGCGGCGTGACGGGCGCGCTGAACGGCGTTTCTCTGACCGTCGAGGAGGGCGAGTTCACCGCCGTGATGGGACCGTCGGGCAGCGGCAAGTCCACGCTGCTGAACCTCATCGCGGGCCTCGACCGACCCTCGTCGGGCAGCGTCATAGTTGGGGGCTCGGATCTCGGTCGCATGGGCGAGGCAGCGCTGGCTCGCTTCCGGCGCGACCACATCGGATTCGTATTTCAGTTCTTTCATTTGCTTCCGAACCTGACGGCGCTCGAGAACGTGCTCATTCCGGCGCAGCTGAAGAGCACGACGAGCGCCGAAGCCCGAGGCCGTGAGCTGCTCGACGAGCTCGGCATCGGGGAAGTCGCCGACCGCTACCCGGCGCTGCTGGCTGGTGGGCAGCAGCAGCGGGTGGCGATCGCCCGCGCGCTGATCAACCAGCCGGCGCTGCTGCTCGCGGACGAACCGACCGGCGCCCTCGACACTCGCAGCGGCGACCAGGTGATGGAGCTCCTAATGGAGGTACACCGGCGCGGGCAGACCATCTTGCTGGTGACACACGACGCGAAGCTGGCCACGCGATATGCGGCGCGCGTTATCAGCGTCCTCGACGGCAAGATCGTGGACGACGCCAGGCTCGAGACCGCGGAACGCGCGGCCGCTGACGTGATCCGGGTACGGGGGGAGGAGGCGAGACCATGATCGCGGTCGTCCGCAAGGCGCTGGCGGACCTTCGCCGCCGCCGCCTCCAGGCGGCCGTCATCTTCCTCACGGTGTTCCTGTCAATGGCTGCGGGAACGATTGCCGTCACGTTGATGTCGCAGACGCGCGACCCGTACCAGGCGGCATTCGACAAGCAGCGGGGCGCGCACCTCCAGATCGCGTACAGCGCCACCACCGACCTGCGGCTGCTGGCCAAAACGCCGGAGACCATCGGCGCCGCTTCATTTGGAGGTCCATACCCGGTCGCCAACATCCAGTTCAAATTCGGCGACCGGAAGTTTTTCGTCGACGCGATCGGCCGCGACAACCCGGGCGGGCCCGTCGAGGTCCTCAACGTGACGTCCGGGCGCTGGGCGCGTGCCAACGATGAGATCGTCTTGACGCGATCGTTCGCGGAGCTCAACAAGATCTCGGTCGGGGACCGGGTGAAGGTGGTGAGCGTCGCCCAGACGCCGAGCCTGACGGTGGTCGGCGAGGTGGTCGACATCGACGAGGGAAGCGCCGACCTCAGCAGCCAGCACGCTTGGGTCGCGACAGCCGCCGTGCCGGCGCTGTCGACGCCGGATTCGGCGTACTACCTGATGGATTACCGCTTCGCCGGCGCCCCGACCAGCGCGCAGCTTCAGGGTTACATCGACCGCCTGCGGGCAAGCCTTCCGCCAGGAAGCATCACCGGGTCCCTCAACTACATCCTCGTCCGCAGCATCTTCAACATCACCAACCAGATCCTCACCGGCGTTCTGAGCGCGTTCAGCGTGTTTGCGCTGGCGGCCACAATCGCGATCGTCGCCACATTGGTGACCGGAATCGTGATTTCCGCCTACCGCGAGATCGGCATCATGAAAGCGATCGGCTTCACGCCGTCGCAGGTGGTCGGGGTCTTCGCTCTCCAGATCGTGATTCCGGCGCTGGTCGCTTGCGTACTGGGGATACCGGTGGGCACGCTCGTAAGCCAGCCGCTGCTGGCGAACAGCTCGCACGCGCTGGGACTGGCTTATGCGCCGACGTTCTCCATCGGACTGGACATGCTCCTGCTTGCCTCCGGTGTGCTCGTGGTGGCGGTCGCGGCCACCCTGCCCGCGCTACGGGCGGGTCTCCTCAAGCCGATCGCGGCCATCGCCAAGGCATCGGCGCCGCGAGGTACCGGCGGGCGGCGGCTTCGGAGCTTGGCCGCTCGCGCACGGCTGCCCAGGCCGGTTGTCCTCGGCATCGGCGACGCATTCGCGCGGCCGCTCCGGGCCGCCCTGACGCTCATCACCGTCCTCCTCGGAGTCGCAACGGTGGTCGTGGCGATCGGCCTGCCGCGTAGCTTCTTGCTCATCAACAACAGCGAGACCGGCGCCGGCAACTACCAGGTCGTGGTCAATCGCACCAGTGCCTTTGCGGATGCGGACGTCATGCGGATCCTCAACGCGCAGCCAGAGACTGCTCGCGTGGTGGCGGTCGGCGGGCGGAACGTGACGATCGCTGGTCTGGCCGACCCGGTCAACACGCAATTGTTCCGGGGCGACTCGTCGCGGCTCGGCTACCTGGTCATCGCTGGGCGCTGGTATTCGGCGCCTGGCGAGGTTCTCGCGCCGGCCAGCCTGCTTCACGACGCCCATCTCAAGATCGGCGACAGCTTCAGCGGGACCGCCGACGGCCAAGCCCTGCAGTTCCGCGTGGTCGGCGAGACCTACGACATCAACAACCTGGGGCATTCCATGTTCATGGACATCGCGACCATGGCGTCGGTCACGCCTGCGGCAGAGCCGTATCGGTACGCCATCACTTTGGTGCCGGGTGCTGACCCTTCCGCATATGTGCGGCGGCTCTCGGCGCTGGAGCCGGATCTGCTCGACGTGCACGCGGCCGACAACTCCATCATCGCGCCGGTGAAGATCATCGACACCGTGCTTCTGGTCATCGCCATGGTGCTGGCGCTGATCGGAGTCGGCGGAGTTTTCAACATGCTGCTTCTTAACACGCGCGAGCGGATCCACGACACCGCCACCCTGAAGGCGCTGGGCATGAGCCCGCGGCAGGTGATGGTGATGGTGGCGGCATCGGCCGGGCTCCTGGCCCTAGTCGGGGGGTTGATTGCGATGCCGGTGGGCCTCTCGCTACATCACGTGCTCAACGATGTGATCAGCAGCTCCGCGGGCAACGACACACCCCCGTCTGTCTACGGCGTGTTCAACCCATTCGAGCTGGCGTTGATCCCATTGCTCGGTGTGGTGGTGGCGGTCGCGGCGGCGCTCATCCCCGGGCGCTGGGCGGCGCGCACAAATGTGGTCGAGGTGCTGCACTCGGAGTAGGCAAGTTCCAGCCCCGTCTACTGTTAGGAAAGGCATGGATTTCCATGAGAGCCAACCATGGAAATTGACGATGGCAGACCGCGCTTACCTTGCGTAGCCTGGCGCCAAATAGTGAAAGTAAAGGCAGCCGAAGGAAGGCCCGATCTTGTGGATGCAGGCGACGATTTGATCCGGATCGTGACCAAGCTGACGAGCGACCTTGAACGGTTCGACGCCCTCTTGCTTCGCCATCGCAAGATGCTCGAACACCCAACGGCCGGCGGGAGCGACATGCTCACTCGACAATCGGAGCGATTGAGCCTAGAAGCAGCCAATATGGTCACATCCGTCCAGGAGGCGCTGAAACAGCTGCGCGAGCTATCCCGGGCAACCAAGCCCAGGTCCAGACGTTAGATCGAGCTCGACCTCGGTTGATGCACTTCGTCGAGCGATCTATTGAGTCGTTCGAGGGCGTCAGCCGGTAGCGGCGCCTCTTCCAACCAGACAAAGATCGCATCCGCGATCTGCCGCCATGCGTTTATCTGCCGTGTCATCGCGCTTCCCCAGTAAGACTTGGACCAGGCCGCCGCCGCGAGCCAACCCGCCACGACACAACAAAAAGCACCTGTCGCCAATTCCAGCAAGCCAAGCGATCCATCCGGGCGCAGGTTACCTAAGACCACGAGACCAAGCCCAAGGTTGACAACCACGGCCAGCGGTAGGAACACCCTATAGAAAAGACGTCCGGACGATCCTGTGAACATGCGATCCACCCCCACGAGGACGCTTATGCCATCCCGCGCACTGATGGAGGGTCGCACGATGCAGGGCCGGGAACCAATGGTACGAATGTCCTGGCATCCGGGAGAAACGCTGAAATAAGCGTTCACTTATCGGGGCCTTAGATTGCCTTATGATCGGAACGTCGTTTTTGGGGAAGAAGGCGGCACGCCTCATCGGCGCTTTGGAGGTTAGGGGCACATCGCAGCGGCAGGTCATCGACGCTCGGCGATACGAATTGGAATCGTCGACGATCATCCGGTTTTCAGGTTAGGCCTCAAACGCGCGCTGGAGCGTGAGTCCGACCTGGATATTCCGTGGGACCTGGGCTCCGCGGCCAACCTTGATTCAGTCATGCGCAAGACTCCGGTCGATGTGATTCTCATGGACGTCTACATGGGACCGGGCAAGGATGGCATCGCCGTGACTCGTGAGGTGACGGAAAAGTGGCCCGATGTGAAGGTGGCCGTGATAAGCGCGAGCCTCGACGAAAGGGTCGGGCCCGCGAGCAAGCGCGCGGGCGCCGACATGTTCCTGCCCAAGGCCATGCCTGTCGCGGAAATGGTGAGCTCGATCCGGCGTCTGGCGGCTAGCGCTTCGTCCCGATCACGCAGCGGCGCGAAGTCGGCTCCGCAGGCTGGCAGCGTCAACGGCCGTGTCGGGGGACTCAGCCCTCGTCAGCGGCAGGTGCTCGAGCATCTGCGCTTGGGACGAACGAACCGAGAGATAGCGGCTCGACTCAGCATTTCCATCGCGACTGTCAACAAACACGTGCATGAAGTCTTGACCGTGCTCAAGGTGCGCAATCGCACCCAAGCTGCCGCGGTCGCCCGTCAGGACATGAGCGACTGACCACGCCTTAGTCCTTCCAGGACGGGCTGGGGGTGCACGAATCAAGAAAATGGTCAGTTCTGCCCATTGACTTGGGATTTCCCGCAGGCGTTAATGCCTGTAGCGGACTTTCATAGGAAAAAGACCCGCCACGAGCGTCAATTAGCTTGGGTTTTCGGACGCTCGGATCGTGACATCGTTAATCATTCGTTCAAGAAAGGGAAGGGAAGTAGGACCTGTGGGCTCGCCACTGATTGTTGGCGACTCGGCGCTTGGCAACGGCACTACGAGCTCGGACGAGATCCGGTTGATGCTCGCCCGCGAACTCCACGACCGAGTCGCCCAAACGCTTACGACGATGTTGATCGAGCTCGAGAACTTCAAGGTCGAGCAGACGGGCAGACAGAGCGTATTGCGCCAGCTCGATGAGCTGCAGGTGTCAACGCGGGACGTTTTGACCAACCTGCGCCGGGTGCTCTACGACCTGCGCGATGAGAGCGGGATCGAGGAGGGATTCGTAGACGCCGTACGCGGCCTGTTGGCCCGATTTCAAGAGCGAACCCATGTCAACGTTCGCTTCTCGGTCGCGCCGTCGTGGCCGTCCCGGCTCCGATCGCAGGCGGCGCTGAACATCCTTCGGATCATCGAGGAAGCCCTTACCAACGTCAGGCTGCACAGCGGTGCCGGCCTGGTTGAGGTGGCGCTTGGCCCCACCGTAGGACGCTATCTGGCCGTCGAGGTCAAAGACGACGGTAGGGGTACAGAGTCTGGCGCGGGCGGCCGCGCGCCGGGAATGGGTGTGCTCGGGATGCAAGAGCGTGCGGTGCTCCTGGGTGGCCGGATCGAAGTTGACACCATCGCCGGCGGTGGGACCACCGTCCGAGCAATTCTGCCCAAGGAGCAATTGATTTGAGCACAGCAACGCAACCGCCATCGGAAACGACGATCTCAACCCGCATCGCTCGGGTGCTAATCGCAGACGACCAGACGCTGTTCAGGTCAGGCCTGGCCCGGCTATTGGATGGCGACGATCGGGTGTCAGTCGTCGGCGAGGCCGTCGACGGCGCGGATGCCGTGAAGCTGGCCCTCTCCCTGAAGCCGGACGTCGTCTTGATGGACATCAAGATGCCGAACCTCGACGGCATCGAGGCGACACGCCGGATCGTCAGCGAGAACCCCAAGATCAAAGTGCTGATGCTGACCACGTTCGAGGCCGACAACCATGTGATCCAGGCCTTGAAAGCCGGCGCGAGCGGGTACGTGCTCAAAGACTCGCAAGCGGGCGCGATCGTGTCGAGCGTCCTGGCCGTCGTCGCCGGCGAGCGGGTGATGGCGAGCGCGGTCGCCAATCGCGTGCTCGAGATGCTGACCGGTGCCACCACGCCCAAGGAGTTCTACGACGGGCTGACGGCGCGCGAGGTCGAGATCCTCAAGATGCTTGCGACCGGTATGGCCAACAAGCAGATCGCGTACAAGCTCGGGATCAGCGAAAAGACCGTGCGCAACCATGTCAGCAACATGTACGAAAAGCTCGACATATACGACCGCGCTCAGGCGGTTCTGTACGCGGTTCGCAAGGGCCTGGTCGAAATCTAGCCCGGCGCGAGAGTCCCGGGACACTGGCCCAGTCCAACCCACGAACTAGTACGACGATCCCATTACACCTATGGGTACTGACACCTACATTCCGGAACACAGTGGTAGTGGTTCCGGGCCGCAGTGTCGGCATGGGCGAGCATCAGCCCGATGCAGGCCGTGCCCCGAACCTGCTGCTGATCGACCGGCAGCCGCTTTTTCTGGCGGCATTGGGTAGCTTGCTTACCGCGCCCCCGGTCCGTGCAAGCGTTCAGGTGGCGCATGACACGGATGCCGGTCTCGAGATCGCCCTCCGCGGTGATGTTCAACTGGTGTTTTGCGAGATCAGATCCGAACCGATCCCGGCCATCGACCTGGTCGAGCGCCTTTCGCAGCTCACTCCGCGGGTACCCGTGATCGTTCTCGGGGACGCAGAGGACGAACGCCTCATGTCGGCTGCCCTGCATACGAGTGTGGCCGGGCTGTTCACGAAGGACGCCCGGCTGGACGAGTTTCTGGTTGGCGTGCAGACGGTCCTTTCAGGCCACCGCGCCGTAGGGTCCAATCTCATGAGCATGGTGCTTGCGCGACTCAGCGACACCATGCCCAACAGCCGTCGGGCAGCCAGCCAGCTTTCTCCAACCGAGCTGGACATCTTGACGATGATCGGTCAAGCGAAATCGATACCCGTTATTGCGGCGGCACGCGGCATCAGCCACAAGACGGTGCGGAACCACCTCGCCAACATCTACCGCAAGCTCGAGCTTCGGAGCCGAACCGAAGCCATGTTGTGCGCCGCCCGAATGGGCCTCACCGCCAACTAGGCGCGGCGCTCAGGGATGTCCCCGGCCAAACCGGGACAAACGACCCAGGCGGACGGGCAAATCCCATTCTCAAAGCGTAGGAGGCACCGCACCATGGGTCCGATGGCTTCTAACCCGGCGCAGGCGTTGCCGCCTGCCCAGGAAACGGCTCCACGTCTGGGCGAGCGGCTGCTGGCCAAACGGCTGATCAACGAGGGGCAGCTCAAGCGCGCTCTCGATTTGCAACCGACGAGCTCGCGGCCACTGGGCAGGGTTTTGATCGAGCTGGGCGCCCTTGATGAGGATCGACTCATGGCAGTGCTTGGCGAACACCTCGATGTGCAGGTGGCCGACCTACGTCGCGAGGTTGTTGATCCCGAGGTGGCCCAGCTGGTCCCCGAGGACTTTGCCCGGCGTCGCGTCGTCCTTCCGTTCCGTCGCGAATCCGGAGGCATCGCCGTGGCGATGGCCGACCCAGCGGACCTCCATCTGGTAAATGACCTCCGGTTGATCACCGGGCTGGGGATCGTGCCTTACCTCGCCGGATCGTCTGACATCATCGCCAACCTCAGCCGCGTCCACAGCATGCGGCCGAGAATCCATGAGGCTGCCCGTGAGCTGAAAGACAGCCGGCCCCAATTCACGTCGGCCAGCCGTTCGATGGTCTTTGAGCTGTCGGCCATCACTGCAACCTCGCCCGCGGTCGAGATCGTGAACATGCTGATCACACAGGGGCTGAGAGATCGTGCCTCGGACGTCCACATCGAACCCCAGAAAGACTTTCTCCGTATCCGGTTCCGGATCGATGGCGTGCTCCAGGACGTCGCGCATCTGCCGAGTGCTACCGGAGCCGCTCTTGCTTCGCGAATCAAGATCATGGCGGACATGAACATCGTCGAGCGCCGCCGGGCTCAGGACGGACAGATCAGCCTCACGGTGGATGGCCGCGAGCTCGACATCCGGGTGGCCACCATCGAAACGATCTGGGGCGAGAAGATGGTGCTGCGGCTGCTCGACCGAGGTCGTTCACTGATACCGCTCAAACAACTGGGCTTCTCGCCGGGGGCATACCAACGATTCCACGGCATGCTGCACTCGCCGTACGGGATGCTCATCGTTTCAGGGCCGACCGGCAGCGGCAAGACGACCACCCTTTACGCGGCGATTCACGAGCTCGATCAGCAGGTCCGCAACATCATGACGATCGAGGATCCGGTCGAGTACACCTTTGACAACATCAACCAGAGCCAGATCAACAAGCTGGCCGACATCAGTTTTGCCAATGGCCTGCGCGCGATTCTGCGCCAGGATCCCGACATCATCCTGGTCGGCGAGATCCGCGATCGCGAGACCGCCGAGATCGCCGTGCAGTCGGCGCTGACCGGTCACCTGGTGCTCTCTTCGCTACACGCGACCGACACGGCGAGCGCCCTGCTTCGCTTCATCGACATGGGCATCGAAGGCTTTTTGATCGCCTCTTCGGTGATCGCGATCGTTGCCCAGCGCCTCGTGCGTAAGGTCTGTGACGGCTGCAGGACGCCTCACACGCCGACTACCGAGGAGGCGGAGTTTGCCACGTCGTTGGGATTTGCCGTCCCGAAGCAGCTTTACCAAGGGCAGGGCTGCGGGCGGTGCAATCAGACCGGCTACTACGACCGCATCGGGGTTTTCGAAGTGCTGACCATGACCGAGGAGCTCAAGCGCTTGGTCATTGCCCGCGCCGGCCACCGGGAGATCATGGACACCGCCGTCGCGGGCGGGTTGGTCGCCCTGCGTCTGGACGCCTGGAAGAAGGTTGCAGCCGGTGTCACCACCGTGTCCGAAGTCTTGCGCAGCGTCTACACCATCTGATGGAGGCATAGCGATCGCCACCAAATACCAGTACCGGGCGTATACGCCGAGCGGAGTTCTCGAAGACAAGCTCATCGACGGCGAATCGGCCTCAATCGTTCATCGCAACCTGACCCTGCGCGGCTACCGCGTCGTGTCACTACGCCCGGCACGAAAGGGTGGATGGAGCTGGTTTTATCGCCAGATGCCGACCTTCTTCGGGGTCAGCACGTCTGATCTCGTCCTGTTCTCTCGCCAGCTGGCTACGTTTCTAAAAGTTGGCGTGCCGATCACGGACGCGATCTCATTGCTTCGAAGCGGAACGCGCTCGGGCGCGTTCAAAGCAGCACTCGACGACGTGAACGACGACCTTGATGACGGCGAATCGTTCTCGATCGCAATCTCACACCACCCCCATATCTTCAACCAGCTCTATGTAGACATGGTGCGTGCGGCGGAGTACAGCGGAAGCCTCGACAGGGTGCTCCTCCAGATCGCCATCTACCTCCAGCGACAGGACTCGGCTTTGAAGAAGCTGCGCAGCGCGATGATCTATCCGGCGATCATCCTGACCCTGGCCGTCGTGGTCTGTGGCGTCCTGATCGTGGTGGTGCTGCCCAACTTCGTGCAGCTTTTCAAAGAGTTCGGCAAAGACCTTCCGCTGCCAACGAAGCTGCTCCTCGGCGTGGGGGAATTCGCTCAGACCTGGCGCACACAGATTGTGGTCGTCGCCTTGCTGGTGGTATTCAGCACATTCCTGTTCCTTCAGAGCAAGCCCGGCCGCGTCTTCTGGGACCACCTGATTACCGGCGAGGGCTGGAGTCGGTGCGGCAGCGCATGACGACCGGGGACGGCTTCTCGGAGCCGCTGGCGGCGACCGGGCTCTTCATGCCAATGGTGCTGAGGATGGTGCGCGTCGGTGAGGAGACCGGCACCCTCGACCAGAGCCTCGAGCAGATCGCGGACTTCCTGGCCGAGGAGATGGACTACAAGGTCCGAAACATGATCGCGCTAATGGAGCCGAGCCTGATCATCGCGGTAGGTGGCGCGGTCGGATTCGTCGCCGTTTCCGTGATCCTGCCCATGTACGGGCTCCTCAAAGCCGTCCACTGATGCTCAGCCGCAAAGAGCGGCGGCGCCGCGCGCAAGCGGGCACGACGCTCATTGAGCTCCTCGTCAGCGTGTTGATCATCGGCCTCGTGGTCGTGGTGCTAGTCGGTGCATTCAGCACCGCCGTCATCGATGGCACGCTGGCCAAGCGCAACACGGCGGTGACCGCGGCGCAAGAGTACGAGCTCGAGAAAATCGAAGCCTCGGGGTTCAGCGCCACGCCGTCCGCTTATTCGGAGTGCTTCGCCGTCGATAGCACGGGCGGACCGACTCAGGTCGGATTAGGTGGCTCGTGCCCGGCCGGCACCAACCTGCGGGCTGATGTGACCGAGTCGGATGCGCAGCCAGGCGTGCAGCAGTGGGCTGTCACCGTGGTTACCTACCCCTTGATCGGTCCGATTGGATCGACGGTCTCCGTCTACAAGGTGAGCCGATGAGGCCGGAATTGGCTGCACGGCGTAGGCGCCAGGCCGGGTTCACGCTGATCGAGCTCGTCATCGCCACAGCGCTCGGTCTGGTGGTGATGGGCGCGCTCACATCGGTCGTGGTGACCAGCATCCTTGCAGACAACACCGCCACCGCACGGGTTGAGGCCAGCTCGCAGGTCCGCAACTTCCAGTTCACAGCCTATGACGATTTCGTCCTCGCGCGAACTCCGGTCCCGTCGGGCTGCGGAACGTCGGGCAACCCGTGCACCACGCAGGACCTTGTGTTGCAGGGCAGCAGGGTACCCAACGCGATCGGTGCAGTGGCGGCGCCGTACACGGTGAGGTACGTGTGGGACGCTGCCCAGCAGCTGGTGACTCGATACACGGGCACCTCTAGCCGGGTCGCCGCGAGCAATGTCACAGCCTACTCGTGGTACATCGACCGGAGTGGCTCCAACCCGACTGTCGTGATCAGCATGACCGTAACCATCGCCACGTACAACGCGACGTACAGCGAGTCCCAGACCTTTCTCTTCTATCCGCGGATCACGTCTCCGTGAAACGGCTCCAACTCCTCCTTCACGATCGTCGGCGCCGCCAGCGCGGGAGCATCCTGGGTGGCCTGCTGATCATCGTCGCGTTCCTTACGATCCTGATCGGGGCGCTGCTCACCGAGCTGACGGACTCATTCGTGGTTTCTCAAGATCTTGTCGCGAAGGTGAAGACAGAGGCAACCGTGACATCGGCTGCCGAGCTCGCGATCCACCAGCTTCAGGGCGGGCCTGTGCCGGCGGTGTGTGCCCAGGACGCACGGGGACCCTGGTCCCTTACGGCCCCCATGAACGGACACTTTGCGACCGTTAGCCAGACGTGCAGTGCAATCGTCCCCGAGGTGGCCACGAGCCTTGACGCTGGGTCGTCCAACGTCGACGGCATCCACGACACCGTCGGGGGACAAAACCGTTACCTGGTCAGCGATGCGACCGGCCGGCTCTGGGCATATTCGTTTGGGTCGACCGCGCGCAGCTGGGTG